>Ga0114967_10001233_pt1 | contig 21410 bp, 21 predicted proteins | sample M_130628_MF_Meta_FD_92639 | JGI IMG/M metagenome (GOLD analysis project Ga0114967, IMG submission 92639) | Freshwater microbial communities from Lake Montjoie, Canada to study carbon cycling - M_130628_MF_MetaG | ecosystem: Environmental > Aquatic > Freshwater > Lake | place: Lake Montjoie... | reverse complement strand
TGACCAAATCATGGAATTACAGTCTGGAATCAGTTATGAATTGAACCAACAGAAAATAGGGAAAGTTTACCGCGTATTGTTTGACAGAATCGAAGGTGATTATTTCATCGGAAGATCTGAATTTGATTCTCCAGAGGTGGACAATGAAGTGTTGGTGAAAAAATCTGAAGGCTTTGTCAGAATGGGTGACTTTGCAACTGTCGAAATCACGTCCGCAGATCATTATGATTTGTATGGTAAACTAGTTTGAGTGGAGATAAAAAATCTTTACACTTGAATTTATCGAATTACCGGAATATCGCAATATTCCGATATTCCGATATTGCAATTTTTCTTAGCTTTAAATCTTACTTTCAGGCAACTTTTGTTTTTCTGGCGTGTAATTAAGACGCGAGGGAAAATAAAACTTTATGAATGGAAATAATTTAAAAATCGAATAATACCATACTGGTGATAACAGAGCAAGTTCTTGTTGATTTTACAAAAGGTAAAAAGTACGCATTTGATGTAATCTATTCATCTTATTCCTCTGGTATGTACGCCATTTGTTTGCGCTACACGAGATGTGATGACGATGCACAAGATGTTTTGCAAGAGGCTTTTATCAAAGTTTTCAAAAATCAAAACCAGTATCAACTCACTTCGCCAATTGGTGCTTGGATCAAATCAATAACTATCAATTGTGCATTGACTTATATTCAAAAAACGTACAAATATCAATTGCATGAAGATGAAAGTGTGTTTGATGAATTGGTTTTGGAAGAAGTATCAACTGTTGAAATAGAGGAATTGCGTGCGAAATTGATGCAAATATTGAACAAACTTCCAGAGGGTTATCGATTGGTTTTCAATTTATTTGCCATCGAAAACTTATCTCACAAAGAAATTGCTGAATACTTGGGAATTAGCGAAAACACTTCCAAAACACAATATTTTAAGGCGAAAAAATTTATTCAAAAGATTCTTGAATCAGAAAAAATTGCAGGATGAAAGAAAAAGACGAAATAAAAGATTTATTCAAAGGCAGTTTCGACAGCTTTGAAGTCACTCCCCCAGCGAGTGTGAAAATCAATGTTGACCAAAAAATTAGCCAAATTCAATTGAAGAGAAAATTGAAATGGTATTTGTTTGCTGGAATTTCTATTTTCCTTTTGGCATTGACTGTTTTGCTTTTCAGTCAAGGTGAAAACAAGGCTACGACTGCAAACTTGGCATCAAACGGAAAATTGGAATATGGCGATAAGCCAACAAACGGAATATCGCAATATGGCGATAAGCCATCGAAGCGTATATCGGAATATGGCGATAAGACGAAATTAGCTAGTTATAAAGGAATTGAGCATAAATTGAATTCACCTTCAAGTAAAAAACAAACTAATCAAATCACCAATAATTCTTCTAAAAACATTGTGAAAAATATAAATTCTGCTAAAATATCGAATTCAAATACATCAAAAAAAACTGACCAAACAAGAAATGAACAGCAAGCAGCGAAGCAAAAAAAAGCCAAGAATTTAGTTTCAGACTCAAAAACTAAAAACATTTTAGAAGCAGAGAATAATCATTTACAATACAACAAGAAAATAAAAAAGGATCGAAATAAAAACAAAAAAAGCAAAACAGAGGAAATCGAAGTTGAAAAATTCGAAAATTCATATAAAATACGGATAGATGAAAAAGTTGATGCACAAGAGACTATTGCAGCTACCGTTGAAAAAAACGACCAAGTACAAAACAAAACCATCGACTCGAATTTGGTTTCAAATATTGATTATTTAAAAGGAATTGTGAGTGATTCCTTGGAAGAAAATAATCAGCTAATTGCAGTTGAAAAAGCGAAAAGACCGTTGTTATTTAGCTTGAAAACTGGCACTTCACTTGGATTTAATAAGATAAAAGATCAGTCAAATACTGCACTTAAGGAAAAAAGTAGTTTCTTTATTCAAACAGAAATTGCTTATTATCTGAATTTAAAAATGGCTATTTCATCAGGATTTAATTACCAAAATAATTTAGAGATTATCTCACATGACCAAAAAATTATTAATGACTCAGCGATTGTAAGTTATGACGTTTCATTTATTTATGACTCGATGCAAAATGTGATTGATTCGATTGTTATTGCTATCTATGGAGTTGATACGAGTATTTTTAGTGCAAGCAACAGTTACAATGTTTATTCCATTGGCTTACCAATTATGCTTCAATATACTTTCGATTTGAGTTCCAAACTATTTTTAGATTTGAGCGCTGGTGCAATTTTAAATCTCCAAGGAAGTAGGACGAATTACGAATATTTGAACACATCAAATCGGACAATAAATCAATTTGGTGTGAAAGCATGTTTGAGATCACAACTGAGATATCAATTTTCCGCTTGGGGCGTAAGTTTGAATACCAATTTTGGATACGATTTTAAACCCGTGCAATCCTACGAAAATGTTAATCGCAAAAGAAGTTATTTAGATTTAGGAATTGGAATTCATTATATGCTTAAATAGTTTGATTCCAGAGTTCCCAAGCTTTTTTGGCTTGTTCCTGCAACATAGAATAGCCGTTCAAAATGATAGCGCCTTGTTTTTCAGATTCTTTCAATAAAAGTGACTTTTCAGGATTGTAGATCAAATCGACTACCAAATGTTTGTCGGAAATCAACACTGTTGGAAAATTTGGTTTTAAATCAATATCAGGAAACGTGCCTATCGGAGTGCAATTGACAATCATTTTACATGCATTTACCATGTTTTCATTGATTGAATCATAGCCAAATTCATTACTGCTTTTTGGATTGCGAGAAATAAAAATAACATTCAATCCGATATTTTTTAAAACATAGGCAATTGCTTTTGATGCACCGCCAGTTCCCAGAATCATTGCGCGCTCATGGTTGCTATTCAAAAACGGTTTGATTGATTGACCAAATCCAAAAGCATCTGTATTGTAACCAATCAATTTACCATTTACATTTTTCACGGTGTTGACAGCTCCTATAACTTTCGCTTCATCAGACAATTCATCCAAAAAAGGAATGATTTCTGTTTTGTAGGGAATTGTAACATTAAATCCTGAAAAATCCTCGAAAGATTTGGCTTCAAACCAACTAGAAAGATCGGCTACTTCAATGTTTTCATAGCTTGCATCAATCTGATTTTCAGAAAATAAATCGGTGAAAAATTCTTTCGAAAAAGAATAATCTAATTTCTTGCCAAGTAAACCAAACTTACGCATTTTTGGAATTCATTTTAGACTTTACAAAGCTTATTAGCATTGGTAAAACTGAAATAAAAATGATTCCGAGGCAAACTTTTTCTATGTTTTCTTTAATCCAAACTACATTTCCCAAAAAATATCCTGCCAAAGTCAAACTGAAAATCCATAAAAAACCACCGACTACATCGAACGCTAAAAACTTTTTGTAATTCATTTTTCCGACTCCTGCTGCAAAAGGTGTAAAAGTTCTAACCAATGGGACGAAACGCGCCATAATGATTGCTTTGGTGCCATTTTTATCGAAAAATGCTTCCGTTTTCTCCAAGTATTCTTTTTTCACCAACTGACGCCCTTTTATTTTCCAGCTAAAAACGCCTAATCCTAATTTTCTTCCAATCCAGTAATTGACGTTGTCACCTAGAATAGCAGCAACCACTAATAATCCCAAAAGTAAAAAAATGCTCAACTGTCCTGGTTCACCTGTTGCAGTTGGTGCTGCAAAAAGTCCAGCGGTAAAAAGCAACGAATCGCCTGGTAAAAAAGGCATTATAACTAAACCTGTTTCGATGAATATCACCAGAAAAAGTACTACATAAATTGAATTGGAATAATTTTCGACAATCCAATTAAAGTCTAAATGAAAAAGGTGTTGAAATAATTCTACCATAAAAATTGAGTTAATTTTAGATTAGTTTTGTCCAAATTGTTCTATCCAAGCCGCTATTCCGCCTTTAAGCACAACTAAATTCGGTTGATTAAATTCGGTTTCCAATAAATTAGCCAATGCTTCAGCTCGTTTTCCGCTGTTGCACATTAAAATAATTTGTTGATCAGAAGGAAAATCGTTTAGATGTCCGCAAACCTCATCCATTGGAATGTGTTTGGAGGGAATAGAAGCAGCTTCACGCTCATAATTTTCTCTAATATCGAGTAAAAAAAGATTTGTTTGATTATCTAATTGTTCCTTTAAATCTGTTACCGAAATAAAATGCATATATATTTTTTTTGTGAAGATAGTTATTTTGCGTTTAAGACCAAAGATTTTAGACTTGAGACACATGTGTACTTCCCTAAGTAGAGTTGACCGTTTTGTTTTTAAAAGCTACTCTTTTGGTTCTACGAAAACTTTGAATCTGAGAATTGTTTCTTTTTTCTTGGCGTTGGAAGTGACAATTACATTTCTATCTTGGGCGAAGTATTTTCCGTTGGTATCAAATTTCAGGAGCACTGAATCTGTTCTGCCTGGTTGTATTTCATAAGGTGGAAAAATCAATTCGGTACAATGGCACTCCACAACATAGGAATTAATTTTCAGAGGTGTAATGCCTGTATTTGTAAAAACAAAGTAATGACTCAACTGCTGGCCTTCTTTGGTTTTAGGGAATTTATATGTCTTTTGTTTAAAAAAAAATTCCGCCTCCTGACAAAAGCCAAGGGCGGAACTTAAAATTATTATGATTGTCAGTAAAGACTTCATTCTAGTTGTTATTTGGAGCACCAGCATTATTTACTGGAGAAGCACCTTCTGGAGCTGGAGCAATGTTTCCTTTGATACGAATCACTTTATTAGGCTCATTTACAGCATTTGAAGTAATTGTAACATTTTTATTAATTGCACCTGCTCTTTTCGTATCATATTTCACAGAAATCACGCCTTTAGCACCCGGAGCAATTGGCTCTTTTGGCCAAGATGGAACAGTACAACCGCAAGATCCTTGTGCTTTGGAAATAATTAATGGCGCATTTCCAGTATTTGTAAATTCGAAAGTACAAGTACCATTTGCACCATTTTTAATGTTACCATAGTCATGAACTTCTTTACTAAAGTCAATTTTTGCTCCGTTTTCAATTTGCGCAGTCACTTTGTTTGAAATCATTGCCGTGGCAACAAACATAATTGATAAAACTAAACTCTTCATCTTTTTTATTTTAAAATCTATTTATAATTTCTTTAAACCAAAGATAAAACTCTTTTCTGCATGTAAAATGTATTTAACACATCATTAACGATATGAAATTTCGGGCAAAAAAAATCCGCTTCAAAAACTGAAGCGGATTTAAAAATCTAATTATTTCTTAGTGACTTGGAGCACCAGAAGTATTTACTGGGGAAGCGCCTTCAACTGGAGCAGCAACAATTCCCTTGATTGTCAAAACTTTTGAAGCTTCAGTACCATTTGATGTTAGAGTGACAGTTTTAGTAAATTCACCTGTTCTTTTTGTGTCATATTTCACAGTGATTTCGCCTTTAGCACCTGGAGCAATTGGCTCTTTTGGCCAAGTTGGCACTGTACAACCGCAAGAACCTGCAGCATTTGAGATAATCAAAGGTACATTTCCTGTATTTGTAAATTCAAAAGTACAAGTACCATTTGCTCCATTTTTAATATTCCCATAATCATGAACATCTTTTTTGAAATCCATTTTTGCTTGCGCTTTCGCTTCATTTGAAATCATTGCAACAGCAACAAACATGATTGATAACATTACACTTTTCATAGTATTTATTTTATTTAGTTTCTAATTATTTCTCAAAGGTGAAAAAACTTTGAATTAGTTGTTTGTATTTAACAAAATGTTAACTCAATTACTACTTTGATTTCTTTTTATTCTGAAATTCAATCATTTCATCCAGCGACATGCCCATTAATTTGACTCTTGAAGAAATATTTTCTCTGGTTTCCTTGTCTAATTTGGGAATTTCTAGCAACTTTTCGTAGTATTTCCTTGCATTTACTGTATCATTTAACATGAAATCATAGGTTGTGGCAATGCTGTAAAGCACATCTTTTTTCCCTTTATACTTTGGGAATTCAGTCAATAAAGTATTTGCAATTTCAACTGATTTCACATATAATTTTTGCTGAAGATATAACTGATGCACTTTATCTAAACATTCAGCTGAAAATTCATCTTTGGGATAATAATGGTAAAATGTCAAATACGCATCAATAGTTTTTTGAATAGCATCATTTGGAACACTTTCTAATTGATTGTTCATTATTTCCTGATAATAAACTTTCAAGCTATCATCAATTAATTGAATATCAGACTTCAATTTTTCAATCGTTGGCGTGCCGTCAGCATTTTCAGTTTTGGTACCTGCACAACTTACTAAACCAATTATTGAAAGAGATAAAACAATAAATTTAAGCATATTAAAAATTTTAAAATATTATCTTCCTTTTTTGATTACTGGAAATTTCATCTTGTAATCAACTATAATTTCTCCTTTTGAGATATTTGACAACTTTTTTGACAACAATTTTCTTTTCAGCACTGATAAGTGATCAGTAAATAAAATTCCTTCGATGTGATCATACTCGTGTTGAATAATTCTCGCTTTGTATCCATCGAAAGACTCTTCATAATAATTCCAATTTTCGTCAAAGTAGGAAATAAATATCGTCTTCTGGCGATATACCTCTTCTCTGATTTTAGGGATACTCAAACAGCCCTCATTGAAGCCCCATTCATCACCTTTTTCCTCCGTAATAATTGGATTGATAAAAACCTTCTTAAACCCACCCATTCCAGCAGCCATCGGGTCTGGTTCATCTTCATCGTCGTCTGCAAATGGACTTCCGTCAACAATAAACAAACGAATTGAGCGACCAATTTGAGGAGCTGCCAAACCAACACCAGAAGCATTGTACATCGTCTCAAACATATCTTCAATCAATTTACTTAGACTTGGATAATCTTTATCTATTTCCTCAGCCTCTTTTTTGAGAACAGGATCACCATATGCTACAATCGGTAAAATCATTTTAAAATATTGAGTTACAAAATTACAAATTATTGAATTACGAACTAGAGAATTCGGAATGTTTGACAACTTGTTGATAAATTTTAACCGTGCAAATCTTAAATTTTACAATCCTTTTTCATTCCTTATTGCTACTTTTACACAAATATTTTTGAATTTTATGGAAAGTGCATTGCATCAAGAAGCCACGTTAGAACAAGCTGTTGAATTGGGATTACGTCCTGAAGAATTTGAAATGATAAAGGAAATCCTTGGTCGAACTCCAAATTTTACTGAAACGAGTGTTTATTCTGTGATGTGGTCAGAACATTGCTCTTACAAAAATTCAATATTTTGGTTAAAACAATTGCCTAAAGATGGTCCTCAAATGTTGGTTAAAGCTGGGGAAGAAAATGCTGGTTTAGTTGATTTAGGAGACGGGATTGGTTGCGTTTTTAAAATCGAATCTCACAATCACCCTAGTGCTTTGGAACCATATCAAGGAGCAGCAACGGGAGTTGGAGGAATCAACCGGGATATTTTCACGATGGGTGCTCGTCCAATTGCTCAATTGAATTCATTGCGATTTGGAGATATTTCTCAAGACAGAACAAAATGGTTGGTCAAAGGAGTTGTTAAAGGTATTTCTCACTACGGAAATGCTTTTGGAATTCCAACAGTTGGTGGTGAAGTGTTCTTTGATAAATCATACAATCAAAACCCATTGGTGAATGCTTTTTCAGCAGGAATAATTGATACCAAAAAAGTTATTTCAGCCAAAGCGAAAGGTCCAGGGAATCCTGTTTATATCGTAGGAGCTGCTACTGGCAAAGACGGAATCGCTGGTGCTGCATTTGCCTCTAAAGATATCACAGAAGATTCTGCATCTGATTTACCATCTGTTCAAGTCGGTGATCCATTTTTGGAAAAACTATTGTTGGAAGCAACGATGGAATTATCTGAAACAAATGCGATTGTAGGAATGCAAGACATGGGAGCTGCTGGAATTACTTGTTCAACAAACGAAATGAGCGCTGGCGGCGGTGTTGGAATGGACATTCACCTTGATCGAGTACCTACAAGACAAGAAAACATGTTGCCTTATGAGATTTTATTATCTGAATCTCAAGAGCGAATGTTGGTTGTTGTCAAAAAAGGAGAAGAAAGTGTTGTAAAATCGATTTTTGACAAATGGGATTTACATGCTGAAGAAATTGGTGTTGTGACAGAAGGCGGTAGAGTGCGATATTTCATGAATGGTGAAATTGTCGGTGATGTACCAGCTGAATCACTAGTTCTTGGTGGAGGAGCCCCTCAAAACGTAAGAGAATACAAAGAACCAGCTTACTATCAGGAATATAAAAAATTCAATATTGATCAAATTGAACAACCAGAAGATCTGAAGGAAGTTGCTTTATATTTATTGCAAAATCCAAATATTGCATCCAAAAAATGGGTTTATGAGCAATATGATTCCATGGTTGGAACAAAAACAATGACAACCAATCGTCCTTCTGATGCTGCTATTGTGAACATCAAAGGTTCAAATCGTGCACTCGCAATGACTGTTGATTGTAATTCAAGATACGTAAACGCAGACCCTGAAATCGGGACCATGATTGCCGTTTCAGAAGCAGCAAGAAATATTGTTTGTGCTGGAGGAAATCCAAGTGCAATTACAAACTGTTTAAATTTTGGAAATCCATATAATCCTGAATCTTACTGGCAATTTGTTGGTGCGATTAAGGGTATGTCAAAAGCTTGTTTGAAGTTTGAAACGCCTGTAACTGGCGGAAATGTATCTTTCTACAATCAATCTGTGGTAAATGGGGTTGAAACACCCGTTTTTCCAACTCCAACAATTGGTATGATTGGTTTGGTGGATGACAAAGAGAAAATAATGACCCTTGATTTCAAACAAAAAGGTGATTTAATTTTCATTTTGGGGGAAAATGTAGATTGTATCAGTTCTTCTGAATATTTGGCATCCTACCACAACGTTCAGGCTTCACCTGCACCTCATTTTGATTTAGAGAAAGAATTTGAATTACAAGATATATTGAAAGGTTTGATTTATAATCAAATGATTAATGCCGCCCACGATTGTGCAGATGGTGGTTTATTTATCACATTAGCTGAAATGTCATTCCCAAGAGGTTTGGGTTTTGATATTGTCACTGATTCAGAAGTGCGTGAAGATGCATTCTTGTTTGGTGAAGCACAAAGTCGCGTAGTTGTTACTGTAAGCGAAGAGCAAGAGGAAGAATTCATCGAATATATGATGACAACAAATGTTACATACACGCTACTTGGCCACGTTACAAAAGGCAAATTCATGATCGATGAAGAACACTACGGTTTCTGCGCTGAAGCAAAAGATATTTATGACAACGCTTTAGAAACCTACTTGGAAAAATAAGCTAAATTGATTGATTTTTATGCAAGCGGCATAGTTAAGTTTGATATGTTCTGCCGAATAATTTCGATATATAAGGATCTCTTTTCTGAAATAAATTAAAGCCAAGCTGAAATTTTTCATCAACCTGCTCTGCTAGATATTGAATGTAACAAGCTATTTGATCTAAAGCAATTTTCTTGACGTGATAGTATGTTTTGTTCCCTTCAACATTGACTTGTAAAATTCCTGCATCTTCCAAAATTCTTAGATGCTCAGAAATGGTCGATTGCGCGAGTTGAACGTAGAATTTCAAATCTGTACCGTTTAATCTTTTATGCTTTAATAGATTTTCGACAATTGCTATTCTTGCAGGATGCGCAAGCGCTTTGAAGAGTTTTGCGAGTTCAATGTGTTCACGCGTGTGAATGTGGTTTTTAGTGCTTCCCATGGGTTCAATAGTTAAAGATAATAATCTAAGGTAATACAAATTATTGAATTTTACTATAATTTGAAATATTTTTTTCGTCTAAATGCAATTTCGCAATATTGCGATAAGTAGTTTAAACTAAAAAAGGGAATATCGCAATATTGCGATAAGCAGTTGTATTTTCATCATCTCAAATAAACACACTAACCTCTAAATAATATCTCCATCCATTAACCGAGGTATTCTGATTTCAAATCAATTAATCCTTTTCTAATCAAAAACTAGCCACCACAAATAATTTTTTATACAAAAATATAACCTTCAAAAAAAAATCGCGAAATTCATGCATCAAACAAATAATTCTAAATATTTCTCTTGATTTGCTATAACAGAATAAGCCTCATCAATTCGCAATTTACCCGCTTTTCCAATTTGAAAACGCAATTGCTTATCCACTATTAATTTTTCCAATAACTCATACCATTCTTCATGACTTTCAACTAAAAATCCATTAACCCCATTTTGAACAATTGTTGAATTAACACCAACAGCAGACATAATTGTTGGAATCTCCAAAGCCATATATTGTAATCCTTTAAAGCCGCATTTTCCCTCCGACCAAATGTCTTGTTTGAGAGGCATTACTCCAATATTAATCTTCGCTAAATCTTCAATTTCTGTCTGTTTATTCCATTTGACAAATTTCAAAGATTTCAAATCGTAATCATTTGACTGATTTGAAATTACTAGGAAGGTAAAAGTATATTTTTGTTCTAACTTTTTCAAAACAGGAATTAATTCACCTAAATAATGCATTGTTGTATGCGTTCCAGTCCAGCCAATTGTCAATTCGGGAGATTCTTGATTCGTCATGATGTTGTGGTGATTCTCAGTATCAATTGTTGTTGGAATTATTTGCACGCTTTGGTTATATTGACGAGCATACTCGGCCAAATAAGCATTTCCTGCCGTGATTTGGCTGGCCCATTCCATACAATATCGAACTTTCCAATAAGCCTTCAAGCGGTGAAAATTCGCATTTGATTCACTGTAATTCGGTAACCAAATAGCATCATCAAAATCATAGATATACTTTCTCCGCAAAACTTTTGCGATAATCCATTCAAAAATAGGTGGCCCAATATGCGCAGCTTCGCGATGAATGAAAATATAATCAGCTTTATGAAGTTTAAATAGCAATGCAAAACGACGGACAAAACTCATCAAAATACCCAATGCTTTTTTGAGTATTTTACCTTCACCATAAAGGGTTTTCCATGTGGAATGATTGATGAAAGGATAAATTTCAACTTCAAAACCATTCGCTTCCAAAAAATCAAAATATTGCTCAAAGCGAAACCGTTGAGAGGGCGCTTCTTGATGCGGATAGGGAACGATGAAATAAATCTTGTTGCTCATAATCGAATATTGCTTTGCAAAAGTAAGCCGCTAATCCTGCTATTGCAGAACAGTTTGATAAACTTTTAAATAGCGACTAATTCCTTGTTTTAAAGAGAAAAAATCTTCGGCTCCAAATTGAATATCAGCGATTGAATAAACAATTTCAGAATGGACGTCTGATAAATAATTTTCATTATTTAAATCCTCAATCACAGATCCAGAACGATATTTTTTCACAATAAAATCTGTGTCACCTACTCCCGCATTGCACACTAAAGGAATGCCCATCGCCATGATTTCTCCTTGTTTAGTGGGTGAAGAAGCTTTTTTGGAAAAAGTTGGTCTTATAAAAAATATAGATTGATTAAACAACGAAACATACAAAGGCACCTCTCTATGCAAACAAGAAATAACTTTGATTTTTGATGTGTCAATACTTTTCCTTCTCGCAAGTTCTAAAATTATTTCTGGATTTTCTCCTGAGACGAAAAGTATTTTGGCGGATAAATTATTCTTTGTTAAAACCTGAAAGTAATCCAACATTTCAGACAACATATACCAAGTGCCGATTGAGCCGACGTATCCTAAGATAAAATCTTCATCGGAATATCCCAATATTCCCCTCAACGACTTTACATGCTTAAAATCAACTTTTTTAGGGTCAAATAAATCTAAATCTACACAACAAGGTATCACTTCAATCTTCAATTCTGATGATTTCAAAGAATCCCAACTTTCAATTTCTTCCTTTCCATTGTATGTCAACGAAACAATATGATCCGCTTGCTGAAAATATTGAATCTCTTTTCTTTTGAAAAAATTGTAAACCAATTTCAAAACTGGATTTTTTAAACTCCAAATTCCGCCTTCAATGCGCTCATCTGCCCAAAATCCACGCATATCAAAAATAAATTTCACGCCGAATTTTCTTTTCATCGCCATTCCAACCATTGCGGATAAATAGCTGCGACAATGTGCAATTGAAAAACTATTTTGTTTATGCAATTTGTAAGCCAATCGATGCATTCTAACAACATCATAAATCGTAGATAAAAGTGGTGGCTTTTTAGTGTATTTCAATGGATGCCAAACAATTCCTGATTCATCGCAAATCGACTGAATGTGTGCACGGTGCGTTTCAAATCTTTCCTCTTTCTCAAAACTAATGATGTGGAATTTAAAACCTTCTACTGTTAAGCCTTTTAAGTATGGCAACACCTGAGATTGACCCAAAGGATCTGTCATTCCATCGTAAGAAATATAAAGAACTGTTTTTGTCATGTTTTTCAATTGATTTTCAATTCATCCATTTCTCATACCACATCTGAAACATCAATAAATACCATACTTTGAGACCAAATTCTTTTTTTCCTGCAAAAAACTGATCTCTGATATTTATGACATACTTTGTATTGAAGATATTTTGTTCTGCAATTCTCTTTTCATCTAAGAAATACATCACTTGTTCCTTCAAATCATTCATCATCCAATTTTCAAATGGAATAGCAAATCCCATTTTTGGACGATCCATCATTTCCTTCGGAATATATTGATAAACAATTTCACGCAGAATATGCTTTTTTATTCCATTGTGGTATTTAAAATTATCGGGTAATTTTGCGGCCCATTCAATCACATTGTGATCCAAAAACGGCTCTCGACCTTCGAGACTTGATGTCATAGATGCCCGATCGACTTTTTGCAAAATATCATCCACCAGGTAGGTTTGATAGTCAATCGCCATCATGAAAGCCAAAGGTGAATGAAAGTCGCTTTTCAATTCCTTACTGTAATAAGCAGTTGAAAGAGAATCAATCGAATTTTTCATAACTTCTTGAATCTGCACCTCATCAAATTGCTGACTCAAACTCAACATAATTTGTTCTGGTGAAGGATTTCTCAATATTCCTTTCAACTTCTCGTATCGATTTGCGAAATTGTACTTGTTTTTCAATATAGGAATTGAATTCGCAGGAATTAAATTCATCATGCCCGCAACTGAATTTCTTACAAAAGCTGGCATTGAATTGATTTTCCCACCAAATTTCATTAAATAATCATAGCGATTGTAACCCGCAAAAACCTCATCTCCTGCGTCAGCACTGAGCGCAACTGTTACTTCTTTTCTCGCCATTTGACAAACTAAACTCGTCGGAATAGCACTGCTATCACCGAAAGGTTCATCGTAGAAAAAAGGAATATTGGCGATAAAATCTATCGCTTCTTTATGTGTACATTCAAATTCGTGGTGATCTGTACCCAATAACTTAGCGACATCCTTGGCATATGGAGCCTCGTTTAGTCCGATATCGGGAACGGCAATCGTGTAGGTTTTTAATTTTTCTGTTCTATCTTTTTGCAACAATGCAGTAATTGCAGCACTGTCATATCCACCGCTTAAAAAAACACCAACGGGAACATCAGCAACCATGCGGTATTCAGCTGCATTGGTAATCACTTTTTCAGTTTCGAATTTCGCTTCCTGAAAACTTAAATCAATTTTTGGCTGGTTGTAAGCGTCATAAACAGACCAATACTTTTCTGTCGAAGGCAAATTTTCTAACTTCTCTTGCAGCGAAAAAGTCAATGTATGTCCTGGTTCTAATTTTTGAGTATAATTGAAAATGCAATGTGGCGTCGGAACATTTCCATATTGCATAAAAGCGGCAACAGCTGGTAAATTAATCTCCTTTACAAAATTCGGATGTTGATGAAAAGCTTTCAATTCTGAAGAAAATAGAAACAATCCGTCTTTGTAATAGTAGAAAAATGGCTTCACTCCTGCCCTATCTCTCACGCAAAAAATGGTTTGAGATTTGGTATCATAAATTACAAAGGCAAACATTCCAACAAACTTATGGATGCATGCTTTTCCCCATTGCGCAAAAGCGTGTAAAATCATTTCTGTATCAGAATCACTTTTGAAAGTGTGGCCCAACAAACTTAATTCTGCCTTAATTTCTTGGTAATTATAAATTTCTCCATTGAAACAAATCCAGAAATTTTCGAATTGCATCGGTTGCGTTCCATTTTCCGTCAAATCAATGATTGCTAGTCTTCTGTGCCCAAAACCCAAAGAATAATTTTTCTCTTGAAAAAACCGAGAACTTCCGCCGTCTGGACCCCGGTGAATCATTGTGTCACGCATCTGACCCAAGATTGATTCAGCAGTCAACTGATTAAAATCAACAAAACCCGTAATTGCACACATGGAACAAAGATAATTTAAATCAGCAGGAAAAAATGTATCAGATAGAAAAATATAAACTTAGAAACTTCCTAATTTATCCTTTTTAAAAAGCTTTCGATAGGTATCGTAAATAAAACTTAATTTCTTTTCATCATTCGGATAATCTCGGTATAATTTACTTGGAAGGTGAATTGTTTTTTCAAACTCATCAAGGGTAATACCCAACTTTTTAGCGATATACTTTTTTTCTTCTACAACTTTTTCATCGTTATATGGTTTAGTTTGAAGAATTTCTAAAGCATCTTCACGAGATACTTCACCGGTGCAAATTTGAGATGAAAGTGTTGCTCTTCTATAATCAATTCCAAACTTCTCGAACAAATAATAGGATTGTATAAAACCGGTATATTTCGATTCGTAATGTTTACCGCCATAATATTTCCAATCCAATTCTTTTTTTAACAATTCCATCGCCTCGTCTTTGACGAAAGGAACATAATTTAAAAGGTATATCATTTTGATTTTACGAACCAATTTGTAGTACATTTCCTTTTTAAAACCAAAAGTTGGGAATTTTCTTAATTTGATAGTACCAAACTTCTTCTGAATATGATTGAAATAAGTTAAATCCTTGGCGTTATAATGCCAACATTTAGGCAAAATTCCTTCTGTTGCAAAATTTCCACCACTGATAATATATTTTATTCCGTACTTTGACGCCACTTTGTGAAGCGATGCTAAAATAGCAATATCTGTTGGTGTATCAGCCTCAGGAACTGAAGCTTTTAAAAATGCTAATTGTAAATCTTTAAATTCTTCCCAATCTAGCACATAACTTTCATACTCTACTTCTAAAGTTTTTGCAATATTTTTGATGTTTAAAACTGCTTCTTCTGAATTCCAACCATTGTCCATGTGAACAGCCAAAACACGCAAACCTTTTTGTTTGCAAATGTGTGCGGCATAACTACTATCGATTCCTCCGCTCAGCCCAATAACACAATCATATTCTTTACCCTCACCAGACCTTTTAATTTGTTGAATCAAACTATCTAACTGATCATCGCTTTCTTTGCCTCTATAATTGTGATTGGATCTTTTTTGAATAAATTCTTCGCAATGATTACAATGTCCAAATTCATTGAAAATAATATCAGGATCAGTGGTATCCATGACACATCTTGTACATTGTTTGTAACTGCGTTTATTCATAAAAATATTATATATCGCGCTAATTTTTAATTTGTGCGCTCAAAAGTACTTTATTTTAAAATTACTTTTGCAAAATAATTTCATTTTGTTAAAATTTTAATTCAGTTTTGCTTGGATAATTGATTAAAACACCTCTCTTTGAACCTTGGTAAACGAACAGACTACCTGATGCTAAACCATTTGCAAAACCTTTTTGATAACCTTCCTCCAAATGTATTAATTTGCCAGCTCCTCCAAGTGCAACAACGGGTATACTTACGGATTCACTGATTGATTTTATCAAATCTAAATCATATCCCTCCATAGATCCATCTTTTTCAATTGATTGTATGATAATTTCTCCCGCTCCCTTTTCCTCCATCAATTTTGCAAAATCTACCGGTGAAAACTTAGTTGATTTTGAACCGTTTAATGTCCATGTTTGAAGTCCGCCAAATAATTTTTTCTTCACATCAATGCAAACTACAATAGTGGAAGATCCAAAAGTATCAGAGGCTTCTTTTATAAAATCTGGGTTTTCTGCAGCATAACTATTAATCACAACTTTTTCTGCTCCAGCACTAATAATTTTACGAATATCTTCAATTGAACGAATTCCTCCACCTACGGCAAATGGCATATTCGCTTCTTCTCCCACGTCTTTTACAAAATCTAAGGAAATCAACCTATTTTCTTTGCTCGCAGTAATATCTAAAAATACCAATTCATCGGCTTTTAAATCATTGAAAATTTTAACAGCATTGATTGGGTCTCCAATATATTTAAAATCCTTAAAACCAATAGATTTTACTAATGCCAAGTCTTTTAATAATAGAACGGGTATAATTCTGGGTCTAAACATAGTAAAATTAAATTTTTAAAAAATTTCCTAATAATAATTTACCCGAATCATGGCTTTTTTCAGGATGAAATTGCACGCCAAAAACATTTTCCTTCTCAAATGCCGAAACAAAAGAAGTTTCATATTCTGTCTCGTTTAAAACAATTGCAGTGTCATTTGTTTTAACATGAAAAGAATGAACAAAATAAAATTCAGATTCATCCGTCAATCCAAACATCAATTTACTTTCTTTTTTAATTGTAATTTGATTCCAACCCGTATGAGGAACTTTAAATTTTAAACTGTCTTTTACTTGAAAACGATTTACTGTTGCATCAACCCAACCGAATCCTTGTGCATTTCCCTCCTCGCTACATTTAGTCATCAACTGCATGCCCAAGCAAATTCCTAAAATTGGTTTCTTGTCAATCAGCACCGCTTGATTTAGCACTTCCCAAAGTCCTTTTTGATGCATTATTTCAACTGCTTTTTCAAAATGTCCCACTCCAGGTAAAATCAATTTATCAGCTTGAGAAATCACTTTGGGATCAGAAGAAATAACTGCATCTGCATTCAATTGAATCAGCTTCTTTAAAACTGAATTCAAATTTCCCATGGAATAATCTACAATGACGATTTTTTGTGACATATCTTTATTCGAATTCTGCTAAAGTGATTTAATTATTTCAGCTAATTTCTTTACCTGAATTTTTCGTGAATAGTTTTCTACGTTGATGGAATTACACTCGATTTTTTTGTTGATTTCAAATTCTCTGTACAAATCATTTAGGGCAATCAGCAAATTTTCTTCATTTTCTACAATTATTCCCGATTTTGTTTCTTCTATCAAATCTATTTGCAATTGGTGACTTACACCTACAATTTCATCCATAGTATAATATTTATCTTTCAATTTCAGTGTTTCTTCATCGTTAGAGTAACACATTAATATTTTTCTTCTAATACCCAAATAATCAAAGATTTTGGTGCCCATGAAAGAATAATAGTTAAACAATAGCATCACATTATTTTGTGCTAATTCTTTTAATAAAACATCATTTGGAATCTTAGGAGTAATATAAACGTATTTTTTTAAAGCTGCGAATTCATTTTCTATTAATTCCTCTATTTGTGCTGTAATATTTATGCCGTACAGATTAAATCTAAATTTAACCTCTGGATTATTGATTGCAAATTGATTTAATATTTTTAAAAAACTTCGGATTGGATGCCACTCATAAATTGTTCCCACAAAAGCAATTTGAAATATATCAGAACCTTGATCAATTTTTCCAATTTCATCTATTATTTCTGGATCATATCCATTCGGTAAAATATGTATCGGAACTTTTTCAATCAAACTGCCTATCGTTACTTTCAAGAAGTCTGATACTGTCACAATTTGACTTGCAGTAGAAACAATTTTCTTTTCAAAATAATTATTCCAAATTCTAAAAACAATATTTTTACTGTGTGATTTATTTTGTGACCAAGGATCTCGATAATCTGCTATCCATGGAATTCCAAATTCTTTGCTGAGTGATGCAGCGTAACTGAACAAAACAAAAGGGTCTCCAGTGGCAATAATTACATCAACTTTATTTTCTTTCAAGAATTGCTTTGCTGCATGATATATCTCAACTTTAGGGCCTGTTTTTGAAACAAATTGCCCAAATTCAAAATAGCCTGTTATGCATTTACGAATAAGCTTATTCCTATTTTCTCCATATTTAATTAGAAGTCGATTGCTAATATTTGGCTTGTAAGGCGCTCGAATTAACGTTCCTTTTTCATCATTTTCAATGGTAGAAAAATTACTTTTGCTCTCAGAAATGTAATCTAAAAAATTACCGTGATTATTCTCCCATTGACGAGTAATGACGTATGGATAAACACCAAACTCGCCTAAATACTTGTACCAATTAAATGGTCTTAATCCACCTACGGAGACATAGGGAGGAAAATCGTATGCTAAAATTAATACTCTTTTCATTGTTTGAGGATTTGTAAGAACCATTAATTCAATCTATATTCCAAATAGTCAATTAATTCAACTATTAACTTAGGATGAAAATTGTTTTCAATATTTGCAAATGGATATGTGCTTCTATTGTGCCACAACAAAACAACTGCATTTGAATACTTTAAAGCTAAATCAATTTTATTCTTAGAAAGACTAAGAGCTTCATCATACTCACAAAATAGATAATCAGAAAAAGTACCATCCATCAAAGTTGTAGGAATGACTTCAATTTCATATGGTCTTCCTTCTTCACAGTTCCAAGCATAAAATGAACTACAAGTGCCCGCTCTAAATAATGTTGATTCGGGAAAATAAATAGAGAAATCTTTTTTAATACCGCCTTTTTCAAGAGTTTTTAGGTATTCTGGAAACTTAAATCGTAGATAATGATGGCGATTTAAATCTGTTTTTTGTTGAAATAAATTTTCAAAATCTATTTGCTGTTTAAATATGCTGTTCGCATCAATCATTGTATCGAAATTAGTATGTAATCCAAATTGAACGTTATTTTTTTTGAGTCGATCAATATAACTTTTAACTACTCTATTATGGTAATTTATTTTACCGTCATATTTGAAATTAGTAGGGGATGAAATGAAAAAACCTAAGTTGATAAATTTATCATTGTATTTATACATCCTTTCATTAAGAAAACCATTTGCGTTGGAACTAATTCTTGAAAAGAAATATGAATAAAAAGTTGCAAATAACTTTTCAAAATTGATAGCCTTTGCTGCTAAAAAAGATTCTCTCAAAAAATCTTTAAATTTCCAAACATCCCAAATGTTTAGGATATCGAAATCACATGTAAGATAAACAGAAACAGAATTATCTGTTTTAATATTAAGTTTTTCTAACAATGCTTTTTTAAGAATATCTGCTATTGGGATTTTTAAAATGTCTAAAAATTCAGGAATTAAATTTGATTGACCTACTCTTCCGTATTTATCTAAAACTATTTCCTCTTTAAAATATTTTTCATTTGTTATCAAATACCAACATTTTAAAATTGGAAAATCTGAATTGAGAAGTTCATTTAAAACTATCTCTTTGGCTGAAAAATTTGATAAGTATAAAATTTCGTCGTTATCAAATCGACATTTTGAATCAAAAATATTTTCCTTGTATGTTTTCCCATTAATTTCAATTAAAATAAAATTGTCATTTATCTCTAGTTGATATTCTAGTTTAATTAATTGGTCCAAGATGTACTTAATAAATATCATAATTTCAATAATTAAAACCTTCTGTCCATAAACCATTTATTAAATATTCTGAAAGCGGTAAATCAATAATGCTGTCTTTATTAATCTTATAAACAAACTGCATATCATTCATTGAATTTGTTTTTCCGCCAAATAATTCCATTTTTTCAAAAATTTTCTTATAATATGAGTTTTTACTATTTGCCCAAAAACGAATGTTTGTAACACGTCTCTTAATTGCAAATTGATAGATCGTTTTTAAAACATCTGATAAATTTTTGTCAGATTCATAAAAAAATTCTGAAATCAAAAGCTCATTGTTTTTTATATGAAAAAGTACTAATCCTTCTAAGTTATCTCCTATCTTAACTTTTAATGTCTTATAATTAATAACAGGCGAATTTATTATCCTATTTTTAAGCTCTTTAGATGAAAAATCAACACCTACATAGTTCGTAAAATTTGAATGTAAACTAAACTTCTCAAATTCCCGTAAATCATTTAAATCTTGCTCATCAAATTTCATCCTTGGCTTAGAGGAAAGTAGCAGTTTAATGAAAATAATGATCGATTTAACAATGTAGTAAAATAGTTTTTTCGATATCTTGATACCTCGGAATCCAATTATTAAATTTGACTCTGAAATCAAATCACGATCGCATTTAAAACCTAGTTTTTTCTCCCATAGATTTCCAAGTGCAGTGAATCCCCATATAATACCTGCGCCGTCCTTTATTGCATTTTCTGTAGAACGTGCATATAGATTTTCAAAAAGACCAGTGCCTCTAAGTTGATCTGAAACATAAGTGGTTTCGCTTTTGTGTGTCAAAAACAATTGCTTTTTAAATCTTAACGAAAATGGAATCATTCCCTGCGTTCCACAAATTTGATTTTGATCCTCAACAATGTATATATTGCTTTTAGGGTCACTATACTGCCACAATAAAAATTCCTTTTTGTAATTTTTATTTCTTGTATTTGATATATAGTCAATTAAACTACTTGATTGTGATTGTACATTTACCTTTAAAATTTCCATCAACTTTCTATTATTGATTTATATAATTGTTCAATTTTACTCATTTCTATCGTATTATCACCAAATTGTCTAACGTTTCTATAACCTGTCTCAAGAAGTTCATTCGGATATGATAACAATGCATATTCAATTTTATCCTTTAATTCTGCTGAGTTGTATGATTTAAGTTGAATACACGAATTTTCAAATAAATCCTTGTCATAATCTAATGCAGGAATTATCAATGGCTTTTTTGCAGCTAAAGCTTCAAGTGCGGAATTAGGAGTTCCGTCACTTATGGGTGTCATTAAGCAAAGAGATGATTTTTTCAACAACATCCATAATGTCTCTTGATCTACAAAATCGTAAACACGGTATTTCAGATTTCTTTTCAATTCTAAGTCTTTTAATTTCACTTGTACTTTTTCAAAATAATCTTTGTCAAAAGTTCTTCCTTTGATAAAGATAAAAGTATATTTATCAACTACGGATTTTGAAAGCAAATAAATTGATTCGACCTGCAAATCTATGTTGTATATTGGATTCATGAAGCGTGGCGATAAAATAATCGGTGTGTTTAAAATGCTTTTTTCAATTAATTCTTCCTTCACTAAGGAACTAATTTTAGATACCTCAACGCCTGTTCTGACTAATTTAGGATTACTTAAACCCATCGATTGTCTGAGTGTAATGATCTGTTTATTTGACGTCCCCGAAACATATTTTGCTTTTGAAAATGCATTTTCAAATTTTCTATA
>Ga0114967_10001232_pt1 | contig 21435 bp, 21 predicted proteins | sample M_130628_MF_Meta_FD_92639 | JGI IMG/M metagenome (GOLD analysis project Ga0114967, IMG submission 92639) | Freshwater microbial communities from Lake Montjoie, Canada to study carbon cycling - M_130628_MF_MetaG | ecosystem: Environmental > Aquatic > Freshwater > Lake | place: Lake Montjoie... | reverse complement strand
GTTGGTGTAAGTGTTGGAGTTGGTGTTGGCACTGGTGCCGCTTCACAATCACAATTAGAAATGTATCCACCATCTGAATCCAAACTACCTTGAATTATATTACCTTGAACTGAAGCACAATACGCTAGTTCTGAAAAAGGGTCGTACTCAACCGATATTGTCTTGTTAATTGCATTGGGCCCTACAAAACAGTCTTGGTATTCAATTGTGACACCCTCATTTGACGCGGTACCACTGAATTTTCCACATATAGACGAGAATGGGTTGAAACTGCAAATTGCATTTTCTGTAATTGTAACATCGTCAGTAGATGTAACACTTCCTTGTTTAGCACACACATAATCGGTTGATAGAGTATCTAAGGTTACTTGTCTAGGGTAACCCATACAATCAATAAATTCGTAAAAAGTTGTCGAACCATTGTTGATTAATTCATATTCATAACACGTGTCACACGATGGCCCACAATTACAAAATTGATAACAATCTTCACAACTTGACAAATTATACTCTGGTGACGAAGATGATTGATAAGTGTATAAACTAAATGAAGAATTGTATATTATAACTTCTGCACAACCTGAATATTCAAGTGTTTGAATACAAACAAATTTACCTTCTGTAGGTAGAATTTCAGTTGTTGTAACATTGAATGTTAAATTATTCTCACAACAAGCACTTAAGGAATATGAAAAAGCCATTATCTATAAATAATTCAAGTTAGTTTTTTTGAAACATTTTTCATCCATTTAACATACAAATTAGTTGCGGAATCTTTATCGATAAAATCGAAAAAGTTTATGTTGTTTTTTAATAATGTTAATGGATTTTTATCAATAAAATCACCTTTATAAAAACTATTCTTTTTCATATCTTCAACAACTCCAGCTAAATGAAATATCTTTTTATTTTCACAATTTGTAATTTTATCACTAGCCCAACAAAAATTTAGTTCATTTGATATCTTGACTTCTTTTTCCATAAACCACTGATTCCAAAGTATTGACCACATCTCTGCTGTCCAAATCTGTAGTTGACCATTTTCAATTGGGTATTCATTGTCAAATCTTTTTATTCTATCAAACAATAAGTTTGAATTTTTGTATATCTTATACCAAAGTTGCCAATCTTGGTCTTTTAATAAATATTGTGCACCCCCTGTATTGTCATTTTGGTCTCTAATTGTTCTCGGTTCAATACCTATGATGTCACACATTTCACGAATCAATTGACCGTTATAAATTTTATCTGAGTGTTTTTCGTAGTATCTATTATCACAGGATCTTAAATAATTGTAATTTAAGTAACCTCTACAATCTGAAACATAATTTATATGATCATCTATCAATTCATCAAAGTTGGGAAGTGAATCGAATGTGATATCCGAATCGTGTACAAAAAGTAATTTACCTCTTTTTTTATTTTGTTTCAACCACTTGTAAATCAAAAATGGTTTGATACTTGGGATATAGTGTTTTTTATCTCGTTGATCTTGAAATGTAAAAATATTTTTTGTGTATTTTTTTAATTTTTGACCACCTTTGGATAATTTGGCAGCATCTTGAGTTCCAAATAATACATGAATATTTTCTTTTGGTATACCAAAATCCAAAAAATTATTCAAGTAAACTTCACATTGCCAATGAAAATATGGTATGTCAGGTTGAGCCGAAACAAATAATAATTTATTTTTCCAATTATACACAAAATAATATTAATCATATGTTGACAAATGGAAACTGAAAAGTCTAAGTGATAATATTTCAATTTGTGATTTCCTAGTACTGTTACCTAAATAACATTTGTGATATATTTATTAAACAAATGAAACTGATTAGATCTATAGAAAAATTAGTTGAAGATGCTGAAAAGGAATATAACTCCATTTTGGAATCTAGTTCAGACCTCAAAGAGATAGATAGGGCTGAAAAAAATTATTTAGATACTTTAAAAGTATTAAAAAAATTTAATGAACTAAATAACTACAAAAGAAAATAATTATCTTATTGCGGAACAAGACACTGAGTCACAAAAAATTTGATACCCTTTGTCTTTCAAGTAAACTTCCAATTCATTCTTTTCATTTTCAAACAAATTATTGTGTTCATAAATAATGAAATTGGGAAGTTTGTACATTTTCATTATAATTTGAGCATCTAGTCCTTCCAAATCTAAATGCAACCAATCTAAAGTGTGTAATCTGTTTATCAAATCATTTATGGATGTTGAAGATCTTGTTTCAGAATATATTTTCTCTGTTTCCCATGATTGAATAACCCTTTCTACAACTGAGTTTGTGTATCCTAGTCCACCTTCAAAAAAGGTAACATCACCACCATATGGTGTAATAATATCATGTATGAAGGTTATATTTTGGTTTTTCTCAAAATTTTTTTTCAATTTATCAAAATGAGATTTTGTTCCTTCTACTAAAACAATGTTACTTAAATCTTCATCCGCCAAGGGAACCCACTCACCAAACTCACCATCATGAGTTCCAATTGCTAACCCATTAGGTTTTCGACCATTACTAAGTATATTTTTACAATAAAAATAAAGTTGTCGATAAATAATTGATCCTTCCTCAACTACGTTCCATTTTTTGAAAAAGATCTGTATTCCTTTTGAATCCAAAATCTCAACATTAATCATTTCTTTTTGTGGGTACGAAGAATAGGTATAGTCATTATTGAGTGAATACCAAATTGTTTCATTAGAAATAAATTTATTAAAACATACTTTGAGTGGTAAATCGAAAATTCCATATGTGTTTTCAACATTAACATTTATTCCGTCATCTGTGTATTTTACTGAAATCATATTTGAAAATTATTGTGATATATTACTTTTCTTGATTCACTTTCTATGATCTCAAGTAAGTAAATGTTCGGTTGTAATTCAAAATTATTTATAAAAAATAAGTTAATATTGAATATATCTTGATTTGAAAAATTGAATATTTCTTCATATTCTTTGGTATAGATAACTAGGTCGACAATTCTTTCAAATTTTTTATCTACCATAAAATTATGTCTTTCTATGAACAAGGTGTCATTTTTATAGTAGATATCAATATCATCATGAGTTAATGTTTTTTTGCCATAGTTCATTTTTATGAGTTCAAAATCCTCTTTAGTTTTAAATCCGTGAAAAAAAAGTATTTCGTTTAAATTTTTGGGTAAAACGACATATTGTGAAATGGGTGATGAACTATAACTATAGTTATGTAAAACGTCCAAAGATAAGTCATAAGTTTCTTCAATATCAACAAGTGGTAAAGATTTGTACAATTGATACTTTGTGAGTACAGTATTTGCTGAATCTTCATCCCAATATGCTAGAATTATAGGATCTTCATGATTTTTAAACTTATCATATATTTCCATTTGTTCTGAAAAAAACCATTTTGAATTTTTGTCAAAAACAATAATATTACATTTTCTCCTTGGTAATGGGATATTTGGTTCAATACCCATAATATCTAAAAGTCTGTGTAACGAACTTGTCAACTCCCCATCTTCAGTAAAACCATATAAAAGAATTGTATCATGGATATGTGAATTGATCAAAGGATAATTCTCTAATTGATCAAAATACCTTGAAATTTTATCAGAATTTGTCGTCAAAGATATGTCAGTATCAATGTGAATAAATTTTTTATTTGGAAACCTATCTAAAACATTAGAAAGTATAAGTGGTTTAGAATTCATAATTACAGGATCTCGACCATTTAAATCTAATTTTCCAGGTTGTAAATCCAATCTGATGAAAATAAATTGATCAGAAATATATTGATACTCAAACTTTAAAGGCGAATCGTAATTGATAGTATAAATTACACACTTTCGATTTGAATAGTTATGAATACTCTCTAAAAGTTGTGGTGCATATTTTTCATAGTTTTGTGAAAAGTGAATTACCCACATAAAATCATCTAGAATTGTCTTTTTGTATTTTGTATAAATCGTATTTCCTATTTTACCAAATAGTGTGTTTTTTTTTCTATAGAAATGATGAATGAAAATTTCGTTATTATCACAATAAAGTTGTCCTCCGTTCCAACTTGCCTCATAAATAATTTTACCACTATTAGATTCTACATTTGTTTGACTTATTATGTATTTACTATAACGTTGACTAACTATTTGGTCTAAGATAGTTTCTTCGAAACAAGTTACATCGGGTTGGTTCATACATTCAATGAATTCAGACACTTTGTACAAAGTTCTAAACTCCTCAGTGTTACGATAAACAGTAAATGGTCCAGATAATCTATTATAAATTGTTTTTTCACCTATACTGATAAAATCATAATGATCTAATAAAGGTGTCAAAAATTTGTTAACGTCGCCAAATAATGTATCTATATCATAACAACCGACATAATCATAATCTTTGATATACATATAAAATAAATCACTCAAAGCGGCCTTGACATCACAGAATTTTTTGTCCGAACTTACTTTAATTTCATGATTCAATTTTTTGGACAAATAGTCTGTGACATATCCTTTATCTATTTTATGATAAAAAAAATTATCTTGTTTGATATCCAAATCTTGATCTGTAAAAAAATAAAAATCAATTAAATCGATATTTTTTGTCGTTTCTAAATGGTAATTAAAATATTCAGGTAAAGGTCCAAACCACAATTGAATTAAAGCTACTTTCATATTATGTAATATTAAGTTTTTTATTCCAAAAGTTAACAAACCTGTCTACTGTTTTATCATCAATTTTTTCCAACTCTTTCAAGTAATCAGGTACAAAATCTATTGTCTTGTTCGCCCAAGTGATGTCATCCCAACCATATGCGACACCAAAAGCTTGTATAGGGTTTTTAATTCTATATTCTGTTGGTGACATATTAGATTTATAATCCTCGGATTCCGTATAAGCATTGTTTGTAAATACATAAGGAGAACTAGCCCCTAATATGATTGTTTTGGTTCCACATAATCCTGCAGCTAATGAATAAAAAGTTTTTTGATCGTAGGTCAACATATATTCATATTCGTTCAACCTATCCCTCAAATATTCATGTCCACCACTAGTTTTCCAATTTGTTAGGTCAAATGAACCCAACTTTTCAAAAATTTCTTCACCACCTGGTGGTGTATTTTTGTGTAAAATATGACAAAAAGTTTTACGTTTTCCATAATTAAATTTGTATAATTTATCAAAAAAGTAATTGAAAACTGTCAATTGTTTAAACTCAACATTTTTAAATGTCTTAAAATCACCATAAAAAAAATATTCATCGTTGGTGTTATAGGTGGATTCAATATCCTCTTCAGTATCATATAGTATCCATCTAGTTACATATTTTGTGTTGAATCGGTTGTCACTAGTTATTTGAGGATAAATCGATATAGTTTTTTCCAAAGGAAAAGTAAATAGTTCCCAAGTATGTCCTTGAATGAATCCTATCTCATATTGTTTTTCTGATTTTATTTTTTTTATATTTGGGTGTGGGAATTCAGGTTCACAAAAAATGAAAACATTATTGTTCCTATCAGCCAACTTGAATGCTAGTTTATGAAGTGCTACTAACCCACCAGTCATTGACTCGGCAAAACTTGTAAACAAATAAATTACAAAATTCAATCTATTTTCATCAGGGAGTTGCATTCAATTAAAAGTTAAAATTGATTTAACTATATGTTGGAAATGATCCATATTATTTTTCCAATCGTTGGGAATATGACAATCTATAAAATTTTTATCATAAAGTAAACTATAATCAAAATTAAAAAAATTTTCTTTATTAATCCTACCAGGGATCTCCCAAACATTTTCTATATTTCTTTTCAGTTTTACAAGATTGATTTTATTAAAGTTCCTCAAAATACACTTTCCCAAAAAAATTTCATCTCTATGGAATAATGGAAAATCGTACCCAAAATCAAAATTAATTACTCTCTCAACATATTCATTAAAATCACAATTGTTTTCGATTAATTTGTAAAATGTTTGCCCTTTTCCCAACAAATAACAAATTGGAAATCTATTCAATGCCCACATTTCCTGTGTGTCAGGTCTTGATAAATCATATGCATCTGATAAATAAATTATAAAATCGTCTTGATCATATTGTTTTACTTGATTGACAAAATATTCATAATTGAATGTAAACATATCAATATCAGATATCAAACAAGTTTCATTTCCAAAAAATTTAGTACCGTACAACCTGTATAATTGAGCTTGAAAACTTGTTGGTATATCAGGATGTTTTTTTATTTTTTTGATTAATCCATATTCATCTTGAATGAAGTCACTATAATGATCTGTAATATTAAATAAAACAGGTGTAATACCCAAGGTTAATTTACTCACTTTTGAAACATATTTCCAAAGATCCAAATAGTTTGGATTATCATCTGACGCAAATATTATTTTGTTAATTTCCATACTCTATTTTTTTTACTGGTAAACCGATATAAGTACCATGGATGTTAATATCATTGACAACCACACCCCCCATACCAATTACTAAATCATCACAAAGTTTAGTTTTTTCTTTTATAGCTGAATTGGTTCCTAAATAAACATTATCACCTATGGTAACATTTCCTGAAATAATTGACCCTGGCATCATACTGAGATAATCCCCGACTATACAATCGTGTCCGATATGACAAGACCTATTCATCAAACAATGTTTTCCAATTTTTATATTTGTGGTTAGTATTGAGTAAGCACCAATAAAACTACCCTCACCAATTTCAACATCCTCTCCTAGTATCAGTGCCGTTGGGTGGATATACGAAAAAAAACGAGTATTGCTTGGTAACTTTTCCACTAACTTTTTCCTTAATTTTGAATCACCAACACAAACCATCACCTCGTATTTATCATAATCCAAATCTGATAATCTATAATACCCTTTTTTAGATTCGCAATATTCATCATCAACAAAGATCGGTAAATTGGTATTCATTTGTGCTAATACTTCTCTTGTATGACCACCCCCACCTATAAGTGCTCTTTTATATTTTTTTTTGGATTTTAGATTATTTTCATAAAAACTTTTCATAACATCTAATTTATCAATTCCCCAATATGTGGCAATCAAAAAGTGAAAAATTTTATCATTAAAATCAAAAAGATGATTTACGTTTGAGTCTACCACATAAACTAAATCAACCTCCTTACGATAACCTTCATAGTTCACTGCATTCAATGTATTGAAATAATAGTTAACAAAAGATTGGTCCGTAAAATAATTTTTACTACCTTTTTGTATTAACTCTCTGAGATTGTGAAAATGTTGTTTGATAAATTGTGTATTAAGAAATAAAAAACTACCAGCATTGAAAGTGTAAATTGAATTTGTAGAAAAACTTTGAATCTGTTTGTTATCATAGTTACCAAACCCAAATTGAATTCTGTTGTGGTTTTGAATACTGTAATCCTCAACTACAACATGTAGTTTTTCTGAATTATTACATTTGTTAAAAAGTTTTGTCAAATCATAGCTCACTAAAATATCACAATCTAAGTATAAAATTTTTTCGTACTTATCTACAAATTCCCAATCGAAAATACAATATTTGTTAAAACAAATATGGTCATTACTTATTGGTTGTTCAACAAAATGGAAAAACAAGTTTGGTCTTTTGATATCTGACAGATTGTTTTGATAAAACAATTCATCAGTGATTACTAATATATCAATAAAATCGTCATTACTTTCATCTATTGTCTGAATAGACAACTTTAACATTTCAGCATAAACAGTCTGATTACTTATCGAGTAATAAACTAAATTTTTCATGTTACTTGATATACTTTGAATTTAGATAAATCTGGGTATGGTAATTCCAAATCGTCGTTGTATTTTTTGGTACCATCCAAATTATAAAACTGAGTCATAAGTAGAAGACCTCTCGCTGCTAGTTCAGGCATCATATAGAAATTCCAACCAAGCATATCGAAATAGTCATCATGATATGAACATTCTCGTCTTCCACTAAATCTTGCTCGTTTGAACCAATGGTACGCTTCCAAACTATCTGTAAGAATTGCTCCTCCCTTAGATAACTTGAAATGTTTATAAGGGCCTGTGAAAGATACACATTGATGAGTTCCTTTACGATACATATCACCTGTAAACCTAAGTGCACAATCCCATACATTTGAACCTTTCAATTGATATTCACCTTTGATAGTTTGTCCACTTACTGGATAAAATTTTACTTTTAGTCCAGCGTGAATAATTTCACAAGGTACGGAAGGGTAAGTTCTATTAGGTATTTCTATGGTGTCACTAGTAATCGAGCCTGTTATATTTTTTTCATAGTACAGAGATAAAAACAGAGCGTTACTCATATTATCCAAACAAACAACATAAGGGGCCCCTGTATAATCAGATAGGGCTTTTTCAAATTCTTCAGTTATTTTATGTACTCCTACAGCCATGACTTTAATTTAGATTCTATTTCTCAAGTTTTTAATTTTATTAAGAATCCCAACCATCTTTAGTGGTTGGGTAGTTCAATATTTTTAATGAAATATTTTTTTAAAGTTCTTTGATCATTTTTTCAATAGATGGTAGATTCAGAATATTATTCAAAAATTGGTTTGTTCTAAGTGTTCTATCAACCATTTCTTTATCTTCAATTTCATTTATTTGTAAATCTAATCCCCATTTATCATTGAACATATAGAGCATTTGTAATTTGGTTACATCTTCACTAGAATAAACATGGTATAATCCTTCTTTGTATAGATCCTCTGAGATAATTTTTTTACATATTTTTCCAAAATAGTCCGTAGTAACACCATTCCAATAATGATTTGTAAACCCATTCACTTCTCTCCCTTTCATACTTTTCGCCCACGATATTAGACTCACAAAATTATATTTTTCTTCCCCAATTATACTTGTTCTTATAACCATCGATTTTTTAGAACATTCACCTAGTGATTTAGACTTACCATACTCATCCAAAGAGTCATGTAAGTCAACCTCTATGTATTTACCTTTCCTACCACTATAAACACAATCAGTAGATATATGTATCAATTTAATATTATTATTAATACAGTAATCAGATAATTCATGAGGAAATAAAGAGTTTATTTTAATTGCATTAGTTATACTTTTATTCATATTTGGTTTTATAACACCAATACAATTTATCAAATAATCTGTTTTAGGTAGATTATTTAAATTCGAATTTAATACATCGAAATAATTACTATCATTTTTTTTTCTTGATGTATAAATAATTTCAAAATCATCGTTTGAATTAATGGTTTTTGAAACACCATATCCTAACATACCTGTTGATCCTAATACCAAAACTTTCTTTTTCATAAATTATCTATAATTTTTTTCCCATATATTCCATTTGTCATACCGTTCTCTAATATCATCACCTATACTTTCAGACAAAGACGATGTTGAGAAAAATATGACTTTTGTATTGTATTCTAAAGTCTGAAAACCATTATAATATCCTGGAGGTATGTACAAAACTTTAGGTGATAATGCAGATAAAGTATATTTAGTTAACTCTTCTGTTTTCATATCAACAACACCAATTAAAATACTACCACTACAAACATATACATATTTACCTTCTATTTTGTGACCATGCCAAGCTCTAATATAATTTATATCATAATTTTCAACATGATAAAACCTTTGTACTCCTTCAAAATGGAAATCATTAACGAATCTCAAAGTTCCTCTATCGTCTACCGAAACTCCGCCATTAATTAGTTTTAACTCGGTCATATAAACTCATTTTTTTCTTTTTTATTTTTGATAAAAAAACCATTGTGATAAATGTTATCTTCGGGATTTTGTATTCTTTCTTCTTTGAAGATCTCTACCATCCTGTAAACTTCTTCCTCAACTGATATACATGGTTTATACTTAAAAGTTGCCAAACTTTTAGAATTATCAACTCTATAATTTCTAATATCTTGAAACAATATCTCTGTGTAATTAATTTTGGTATTTGGAATTATATTCACTATTTTTTCACCAAGTTCTTTGATAAGAATATTCTCTTTACTCAGAATGTAAACGCCTAAATATTTGAATTTAACAGCTTCTACAATATACTCTGCGATATCTTTGACGGCAATTATGGGCCGCCATTGTTTTCCTCCATTTATATTTATTTCACCATATTTTATAGCTTTCATAGTTAACACATTTACAACTAGATCCATTCTCAATCTACTATACGTATCACCCAAACCAAATACAGTTCCAAGTCTAAATACTGTTCCATTTTTTTCTAAAATACATTTTTCTGCCTTTAATTTAGTAGAAGCATATGATGATAATGGATTCGTGGGACTTTCTTCGTTTAGTATACCATCTTGGACACCATAAACAGAACAAGTGGATATGAATATCAAATGTTTATCATCATCAACAACATCACAAAAATTTTTTATTGCTTGATAATTAATTTTTTCAGTCAGTTCATTGTCAATACTACATGCTGGATCACCAACTAAAGCCGCCATCAAAATAATAACATCAAAATCTTTTGATGTTTTATGTAATTTTTTGGTGTCCCTAATATCACCGTAAATAAAAGGTATTTCTTTTAAAAATCTATTTTCGTAGAGTAAATTATCATAAACAGTTACCTCAAAACCATCCCTTACTAAATAATCACAAGTTAAACCACCAATATATCCAGCTCCACCACATATTAAAACTTTTTTGTTAACATTTATATTTTCTTTTATTTTGTTTTCATCATTTACAACACATACTATATTATCTCTTTCCCAACTAGCAAACACACATCCAGGGTCTTTTCCTGCTTGAGAATGAAAATTTTTATAATAAATTACATCATCGAATCCTAGAATTTCAGAAATTTCAGAAAAGATCCATGTGCTTTTATGAGTTTGAAATTCATGAGCACCAAAACCTGTAACGTCTTCTTCTTGTGGGTGATTACCCTCTGGAATCATAAGTAATACTTTCCTAAATCTCTTTTTCAAAGATTCAATTAATTTTATAGATTCTTCTTTCTCAAAATGCTCCAAAACATCAATTATCATAACGGTGTCGTAATCACTCTCACTTAGTAATATTTCATAATCAAAAATGTTACCATGGATTTTGATACAATCATCATAAATCGAGTTTTGAATGTATGGTTCCCATATTTCAATACCAATTTTTTTTTCTGTATTTTTATTAACATATGCTAGACAGCCAAAAAATCCAGCTCCAAGTTCAACAACAATTTTGGAATTTGTTGTTTTTTCATTGATCCATTCGTGCAGAACTCTTTTGGGGTCCATAATTATTTCTTCTACTATCTTTACAAAGTTCGCTTTATAAATTTTTTCTTTTAATGTTTTATTGTAAAATAGATTTGTATTAATTGTTATTAACTCAGTTAGATTTTCCAAATTATAATTAAAAGAAGGATGCCATTGGTGTAAAACTTTAACTGAATCTATAATTTTAAAATTTAACCCCATTCTTTTAATTCTCACCAAAAACTCATTATCATCGTGTGTAACACCATTCGCATACCTTTCATCAAATCCTCCTAATTCATTTAGTTTTGATTTATGTATTGCCGAACAAAAGTGATATCCAACAGGCCTGTAGACACTATGGTTATACCAACCTTCGTCACCTGAAATATCTTCTCTAACCGATTTATCAATAATCAAATTGTCTTGTAATAATGATTCTTGTAAGACTTCTGTTTTTTCTTTAGATAGTGCATAACAAGAAAAACTTAAATAATCATTTTCTTTTAGATTATTATTAACATAAGATAAAATATCATCATAATGGAAACACTCTGGGTTTTGTATGAGAATTATATCCCCTTTTGTTTCTTTAAAACCAATATTAAATGGTATACAGGGATTAACATACCATTTTTCTGAAAGATTAATTCTTATTACCTTTAGAAAAGGATATGTTTCACATAGATCTTCAATTCTATTATCTTCGTCACTACAATCGTCAACTACTATAAACTCAAACTCAGATATGACGGACTTAGATAAACTATCTAAAGTATTAATTAATAACCTCTTTCTGTTAAAATACGCCGATACTATTGATATCATAATTTTTCTTTTAAAATATTGATAATTTTTTCAGAAGTGTCCCCTTCACCCATCCACTCGATATTTATTTTTGGATTTGACTCAATCCAATCTATAGCTTCTTTCCAAGTTTTATTTTCACTGTTCACATCTAACATAAAGGAACAATTGTTTTCAACTGATTCTGGTCTTTCTGTAAAATCCCTTGGTACAATAACTGGAGTTCCCATTATTGCGGGTTCTTCTTGCCCTGTCCCAGAATCAGAAATTATAAATTTAGAATCATAAACTTCACTGATGTACTTTTTGAAAGGTAACAATTTAATAGTTTTTATACTTTTACAATCAATACCGTATTCTTCAATTTTTTCAATTGTTCTACTGAAACCCAATAAAAAAATTGGTAATTTAAAAAACTCGGAGACATAATTTGAAAAAACAATTATGTTAGTTAGTCTTTTTTTATCTTTAAAGTTCTCTGGTCTGTGGATATCTAAAATTATTCTATCTAACTTTTTTTCCCAAGTAGGTTTAAATTTTTTAGCTACTTCAACTATTGTGTTTCCTACCACATAAATATTATCCTTTATATTTTCTTTGATAAGTTTCTGTTTGTAGTTATTGTGATACACAAAGAGATAATCACTGCATGCATCACATACTATTCTGTTAATCTCTTCAAGCATTCTTTTGTCACCAGATCTCATACCAGCTTCAATATGTCCAATTTTGTATCCCTCTTTTTTGAGGTGTATGGAACACGTAACAGAATTTGAATCCCCAAGAAATAAAATTAAATCAGGATCAATTTTATTTCTTCTTATCAACTCTATTAGTTTAACAGTGAGATCAGCGGACTGATGAAAGTGTTCTTTTTCAGGCCCTCCTATTTTTAAATTGTAATCAGGTTTTCTTATTTCAAGTTCCTCAAAGAAAACATCAGAAAGTAGTGTTTCGTAATGTTGACCAGTATGAATTAAAATATGATCAAAATTTGAATCCAACTTCTTGAAGATTTCTGACATTCTGATAAAATCAGGTCTTATACCAGTTATTGTTATAATTTTTTTCATAGTAGAGAGATAAAAAACAGGGTGTTACTTATGTTATTAACATAAGCATCGCCTGTGTAATCAGATAGGGTTTTTTCGTATTCTTCAGTTATTTTATAAACACCGTTAACCATTTTTTTTACAATAAATCATACCAATCCAAGTGTCTATTGAAGAATTATTCCCAAATGTAATTTCAAATCCAACTCGATTTAACTTATCTAAAATACTTTGTACTCTTCTTTCAGTATTAATGTGATATTCCATATGAATTTTCCTTATGTTAGAAAAATATTCATCAGGAATACTTTCAATAATTTCATATTCGGTGCCTTCACAATCAATTTTCAATAGATCTATGTGATGAATATTATAATAAATTAAAAAATCATACAAATTTATTGTTCTTACATCATAGAAGTCTCTTATATTATTTTCATCTTGAGTGTTACAAATACCAGCACCCAATGTTTCAAAATCTTCTTTAAATCTTGCTATACCATTTTTGTCCGATACTGCAAAATTATACAAATGAACTCTATCTTGGTCTGGATAATGTTCTTTCAACTTTTGATAAATCCTTCGATTAGGTTCAAATCCCCATATTTGTTTAGCACCTCTTTTTAATGCTCTGAGTGAATACAAACCAAAATTAAATCCAACATCTACAACGATGTCACCTTTTTCGATATCTATGAAGTTTTCATATTCAGGGTGTAGGTGATGTTCACTAATACCGAATAAGATTGCAAACTTATCAGTTGCATCACTTAATGATAATATATTATACATATAGTTTTTATATTCATAATCCATAAGTGAATTTGGACCATCTAAAACAAACGGAGCTAACAATTCATTCGTCTTACGATCATAAATTAAAATTTTTCTACCTTGTAAATTTGTATGACCCATGTGTGTGAAATATTCAATATGTGGTTCACATGTTAAAATATTTTCAAATGTCGGATTTTTTTGATAAGGTTCAAACCCTAAAATTTTAATCTCTATTGGTTTGTCAGAAACATTTTTATAATAAATGGTATAATAATCTTCTGAATATCTTGTAAAAACAATCATTTTTTTTTTCTAAAAGAATACTATTATTTTATAACAAATCAAGTTTATATGTCCGACACAAAAATATTTGCTCATTGTTCCTACATAGGAAATACAGGTTATAATCAACATTCACGAGATTTTTTTCGCGAATTATCAAATTATTATTCATTAAAAGTAAGAAATTTTACCATAGGTTCAAGTTGGAATGGTTTAAATGAAACCCCCCATGACGGAGAACCATATCTAAATGACACCGATAAACAACTATTGTTTTCACAAATTCTTTGGAATAACGATGGATCTAGATCAGACTATCCAATTTATCCAAATGAAACCAAAAACTTTTTTCACAATTTGAATATTGTGTTGTGTGAGACGGATCATCATATTTTTTACGATCATTACGTAGGGCCAAAAATTGCATACAATGTTTGGGAATCGACTCTTCAACCACAACATTTTTTTGATAAGTTAAAAGAATTCGATCAACTTTGGGTCCCGTCTGAATGGCAAAGACAATGTTCAATCAATCAGGGATATGATCCTAACAAAGTTAAAGTGGTTCCTGAAGGTATTGATCCGTTGGTTTTCTTTCCCGAAATCGTAAATTGTCCCTTAACTCAAGATGGTCGTTTTAAGTTTTTCTTGGCTGGTCGATGGGATTATAGGAAATTTACAAAAGAAATCATCGAGACATTTTTAACAACATTTTCCGAAAATGATAAGGTTGATTTGATAGTTTCTATCGACAATCCTTTTAGTAATGATGGAATGTCAACCACGGATGAGAGATTAGAACATTTCGGGATAAATGATGATAGAATAAAAATTTTACATTTCCCATCTCGAGAGGACTACATAAAAATACTCAAATCTTGTAATGTTTTCCTATCCTGTGCTCGAAGTGAAGGATGGAATTTACCACTAATTGAAGCAATGGCTTGTGGTATTCCATCCATATACTCTGAGTGTTCAGGTCAGATGGAATTTGCATCAGGTAAAGGTATTCCCGTAAAAATATTAGGTGAAAGTCCCGTATCGGCTAACACTTATAATCACTTCAATAGTTCGGTTGGTAATTATTATGAACCCGACAAATCAGATTTGAGTTTGAAAATGTTGTACGCTTACATTAATTGGGAATATTATAAAAATAAAGCTCTACAAGAATCCGAAATTATAAGAAATGAATTCAGTTGGTCAAATGTTAGTCGAAAAGCAAAGAATATTATAGATGAATTTATGAAAGATTTCAAACAAAACCCAATTAAAAATGAGATATTAGTTACATATTTGGATGGACCAAGAGTCGAGATTGTCGGACAAAACCCTCAAGAATATTTTGTTGAATTTATAGATTTAAAAACAAATGAAATTAAATACTCAACAACCATTTCGAACGGTATGTGGTGCGCTTGTTCCATCAAATATTATGTAGAGTGGGGAATACGGGTAAATGGAGAAATTGTTGATAGATTTGATCCCGTGGGAAAAACAATTTTAATCTCGTTAGAATCAAGTTCTCTCGGTGATACCATAGGTTGGGTTCCTTATGCTGTAGAGTTTCAGAAAAAAAATAACTGTAAGGTTTTATTATCTACCTTTCAAAACTTTTTATTTGAAGGATTGAACTATTACAATAATATTCAATTTATAAAACCAGGTGAAGTTCATGATTGTTATGCGGTTTATAGAATTGGTTGGTTTAAGAAAAATGGATTATGGGAGGATAAAGATAGAAACCCAAATCAAGTTAATTTAATACCTCTTCAACAAACCGCTACGGATATACTAGGATTAGATTTTTTTGAATTAAACTATGGTCTCAATATAAAAAATTATGAGAAATATCACAAAAAAAGATATGTAGTTTTCGGTCCACAAGCAACCGCAGGATGTAAAGAATGGTCCTTTGAGAATTGGTGTGAGTTAGCAAAAATGGTTAAGTCTAAAGGTTACGATATCTTTGTGGTTTCACAGAAAGAATACAAAATACCTGAAACATTCAATTTTAATAATAAATCACTGCAAGAAGTAATGACACTTCTACTTCATGCTGACAAATTTATAGGTCTCGGATCAGGTTTATCTTGGATTAATTGGGCACTTGGAAAACATACCTATATGATAAATGGGTTTGCTAAACCAGGTCATGAATTCACGTCAAACACAACTAGAATATACAACGATAATACTTGTGTGTTTTGTTGGAATGATGAAGTTTTTACATTTGACCCCTCAGATTGGGATTGGTGTCCTGTATACAAAGGAACCAAGAAACAACACATTTGTCAAAGATCTATATCAACAAAAAAAGTTTTTGATGTGTTGAATTTGCAATGATTTTGGAATTTTTGTCTAAAAAAATTACATTAGGTCAGCATTCATTGGTGGTATTTTGTCTAACCATTCTTTAATACGAATTTTTTTGTACCATATTCTTTCGTGTAAAAAGTACAAAAGTGGTTTAATTAACAACTCACCAATACCTAACAAAGCCGAAATTTCAATACTAACACCTAAAAAATAAGCGGTGGTAATTGTGACTAAAGTGCCTAAAAAACGATAGGAAATTGTTTTTAAAATGTGTCTAATTAATGCAGATTTTTCTTTTGTTGCGGTTATGTACGCTACATTATCTTTTATTCTACAATAACCCTGACAACTTATGTGATATTTGTTTTCATTAATTTCAGACATCCAATCTTTCGAGGTAAAAGTATAACCATCGATAATAACGTTACTCACAAACTGTTCGTTTCCGTTTTCAATTAATCTCCACCTGTTAGTATCTTCAGTAGAGTGCGTATTGTATCTAATGTGAAAGGTTTTAAGGGTACTCATAACTTCCCTTCCTTTCTAAGTTCTTCTCGAATTCTAGTTGCTGATATTTCTGAAATATTTTCAGGTACAATATGTTCTATAATTTCATATCCAACTCCTCTACCATAATTTATAGATTCGATATCAGGAATTACAATAACTTTTACTTTACCTTCAACAATTAAATTTTGATATTCTTTTTCTATGTTTTGTTTTATTTCTTCTGCAGTCCAAGGTTGATTTTCATTGGGTTCTACATCACGAATGGCAATACACACACTTTTACCTAATTTCAATCTTTCATTAAAAATATACTTGTGTCCTTCATGTAAGGGTTGCCATCTTCCAATGAAGAGTGAATACTGTTCTTTCATAAAATTTTTTCAATACATTCGTTAATTGTTTTATTAGTGGTATCTATATCTATAAAATTATCAATAGGTGGTTCATAATCAAGTGTATGATACTGTTCTCTTCCTCTAATTTCTGTAGTGTGTAAATAAATCTCTTTTATATTTGTTCCTAATTCTTTTTTAAAATTTTCTCTCAGTTCTTTATATGGTGAAACTAAACTTACTACCACATCATAACCTTTAAGATGTAAAAATTTAGTAATTTGTTGTGCTAAAATGATGTTTTTATACCGTCCATCCTTGGAGTAATCTTTGTTATCAAAAATTTCTCTAATATCATCTCCATCGATATGGAAAACATTTTTATAGAATTTTATCTCTAGATTTTCTTTTAGAGCTTTACTCAACACAGTTTTACCTGAACTAGGTTGTCCTGTAAACCAATAAATCATGACAAAATCCTATCTATTTCATTTATGTCAAACATTTCATTCACATTACTGTATGGACATTCGTGTAAAACACCATCAAAAGAATAATCAAACAAATAAGCGTCTATCAACTTTGTGTCACCATTGGGTGGTAATGATATAATATTATGATGTAAATTATATCCAAAGTTTTTAGGTGTTGTTCCGATCCAAAAAACAACAGATGGTAAGTTATAAGCCGCCGCCACGTGTTGTAAACAAGAGTCTATTAATATTCTCACATCAGAAGCGGCAACCAATGAAAATAACTCAAAAGCTGTTATAGGACTGTCAACAATTTCAGCTCCTGGTATCTGAAGTGATCCAGGTCTTGTTACTTGAATTATATGGTGTGTGTTAGTAAACTTACTTGCAATATGTATTGCTAACTCTATAGGCATATCTCTAGTCCAAGTATAGTTATATTTTTGATTTTGTAACATTCCACCATTTGTTTGTATCAAACATATCGGTTTATTTCTTGCCCATCCACCAACAAGTTGTTGTTGAACCATATTCAATCTTAAATCAGGTCTAGTGTTTTCTTTATATTCTATTCCCAATAAATCACACCAATTTTCAATTAAATGTTTTTGTTTCAATATATGACCAGTCTGAAAATATGCTTCATGCCTGAACACCAATGTATCCTTTCCCAAAATGTAGTCATCATAAAAATACGATGTAACTCCAACCCTATACACTCGGTATATGTTTGGATGATTTAAAAAAACTTCAGGATAAGAAGCTACAACTATGAGTTTTCTATCGTGGTATTTTTCAGTGATTTGGGTTATTAATGAAGTTGCTGCAACATTTTTACCCAAACCACCTTCTATGTGCCATATTAAAAATTTATTTTCCATATTATTATTTTTATGTTGTGGTAATGATATTATGATTGGACCTGAATTTACTTCAAGTTTTTCTTTATAGTTATACACAGAATCGATAGTCGTTTTGAATCCTACTTTCATAATTTGTATTCAAAGTCATTAAAAAACCACTTGTAATTATCCTCAATAATTTTACAGGCATTTAAACCTAAAACTTCTCTGAAATCATTTTCTACTGGATTCAATTTATTTCTAATTATGTGGTCACCAAAAATTCCATACCATTTATCATCCTCATTAGTTATTTGTGGTATATTATCAAAATCATGTTCATAATATGGTAATTCCAAATATTCATATATCCTTTTCATTTGTTCATGTGGATTTAAACATAATTCTTCAAATTTTACAAACAATATGTTTCTATGTAACCCTTGAACTAAAACTTGGTATATCCTATCCATTGACGGACCTATAGGTGGGTTTGCCGACCATACTTGAACTCGTTTATCGGTTGTAGTACCTTCTAACGTCCCCCAATTCGCTAAATGGTGGTCTTTTAATGGATTTTTACGAAACTTTTTTTCTAAGGACGCGTAAACCGCTCTAATATCCCTTATCATACAAATCATTTTTGGATTTGGATCAAATGCGTTTACAAATTCCCATTCGGCATTCCAACCTCTACATTTTTCAAAAACATAAGGTCTATCAGTAATTCTGTCATAGAAACCATAGAGACCACCTTTGAGATATCCTTTAAATCCCTCAAGCATTTGTTTTTCATCTTGTGCTTTAAATTCAAGTCCATCCGAAAAAATTGTCCTTGATGCCGTCAACATTTCAAAAACCCCTGATGTTGGTGTTGGATGTATAAGTGGATTTTGACCTAATATGTTTTGTAACAATGTAGATCCAGCACGTGGCATAGAACTATTATAGAATATCTTTTTTACCATTTTTAAAAAAACATTCCAAAATTTTCGATATTACCAGATACAATTTTTTCAATTGTTATTCCTTCTTGATTAGCTATTGCTTGTAAAATTACATCGTCATTTTCTCCCCAATTTTCGATAACAGTTCCCGATAATGTTATAGTTTGTGAGTGAATTGATTTAAACGCTATCACGGACCCAGACTCATCAAAATCACACTTCCCATAAAAAACACGGAAATTTTGTGAATCCGATCCCAAGACATAAGGTGTTGTAATAGCAATCATATAATCACCTATTTCATATGTCACATTTTGGTCAAATAGATTTGATTGTTGAGCTAAACTTATAGGTGGATTAATTTTTGCAAAAATTGTTTGTTTCGCCATAATCTTTTTAATTTAATATAAAAGTTTTTTATTAAAAATAAATGTTTTTAAAAAGAAAATCCATTTGGAATATTTGATTATTATAATATTTGAAATCCATAATGTCTTCAATTTTAAAATAAAATTCTCTCATTTTTTTTACAATTTTGTCTACCAGGGGGGCTTTTAAATTATACTCAAGAGTAGACACTTCTAGTAAAACATATTTAGCCCTCTTAGTAGTTTTGGAGCCTCCAATTAATATATCTAATTCAGACCCTTGCACGTCTATCTTAATTAAATCAATGGTTTCATTAGGGAACAAGTTTAGATTGTCCAAAGTGTTTACATTCACCTCTATCAAATCGAATTTCCCTATTTCATACCATTCGGTATTTTCTTTGTAAATCGAAGCTCCAGTCCCAATATTATTGAGTTTTTCAATATACAAACTTGTTCTACCAACATAATTGGATAATGCAATCATATGATATAAATGACCAAGTTTTTTTAAATATGGTTCACAATGTGGATTAACCTCCACCATAATTGATTCACAATTTGGTGAAAAAGAAATTATATTTTGTGTGAAATTTCCTAAGTGAGCACCTATATCAACTAATTTTTTTGGTTTAACATAGTTCGATAACAAATTATAATCCATTCAAAAAATTTTTCCATTCTTTTATCCTTGTTCTCCAAGACCAACGAGGTTCATAAATTCCAATTTGGTTGGTCGGTACGAACAAACCACTTCTGATTAATTTTATTTCTTCAGATAATATTTTTGCAAATTTTTCTGAGTGTTTTTTATTGTCCATCATGTATGGATAAATTCTTGCTAAACCTTCGGTTGTTTCAGGTAAAGCTCCTAAATTTGAAGTTATAACTCTCAATCCAGCAGATAACGCATCAATTACTGATATACATGATGTTTCTTCGAATGTGTTTGGATATGCTAAAATATCAAATGATGGCAATTCATTTCTCAACTCTTCATTAGGTATAGAACCTCTATAGAATACATTCGGTAGTTGATTACATTTTTCATACAAATCTAGATACTGTACATCATTCTTGGCAAAATCTTTTCCATATATTTTACAAGAAGAAAACACGTGTAACTCACAATTTTCTAGATTCATCAATTCCCAAGCATTCAATAAAACTTCTAAACCTCTCCAAGGTGTGGACGTATAACATATTTTTATTGTGTCAGAATTTGTATAAATCTTAGGTTCAACACCGATACACGCATTTTTTATCACATGTGTTTTATATCCAGGGATGTTGAATATTTTCCTAAACATTTCTGATTGCCAATGACTAACGAATACAAAATGATCTATTTGATCTATGTACTTTTGGTCCTTTAAAAATTGTACGGCATCTTGGTCGTATGATAATTGATTCCAAAAAATTGTTTTTTTTGAAAAATCAGCGTTCGGTAAATAATTGAAAATAGAAAAACTTTCT
>Ga0114967_10001230_pt1 | contig 21451 bp, 21 predicted proteins | sample M_130628_MF_Meta_FD_92639 | JGI IMG/M metagenome (GOLD analysis project Ga0114967, IMG submission 92639) | Freshwater microbial communities from Lake Montjoie, Canada to study carbon cycling - M_130628_MF_MetaG | ecosystem: Environmental > Aquatic > Freshwater > Lake | place: Lake Montjoie... | reverse complement strand
CTTAACAAGGGTGAAGTACAACTAGATCAACTTCAGATCACAGTTCTTGATGAAGCAGATCAGATGGCAGATATGGGATTCCTCCCTGTTGTTAAAGAAATCCTTGATCAAGCAAAACTTGATGGACAACGCCTTCTCTTCTCAGCAACTCTTGATCGTGGTGTTGACTCACTCGTTAAGCAATACCTGAAGAACCCAAAGACACACTCACTTCAAAACGATCGTGCCTCTGTATCAACAATGGAGCATTACATCCTCGTAATGAACCCAGGCGATAAAGATGACATCACTGCTCAGATTGCAGCCCGTAATGGAAAAACAATTCTCTTCGTAAAGACACAACGTGGCGCAGATCGTCTCTGCGACAAGCTAGCTCACGCTGGAGTTCCAGTCGGAGCTCTTCACGGCGGTAAGTCGCAAGCAGTTCGTACCCGCACACTTGCACTCTTTAAAGATTCAGCAAATGCAGCTCTTGTTGCAACAGATGTTGCAGCACGTGGTATCCACGTAGATGGAATCTCACTTGTTGTACACGTTGATGTTCCACAAGATCATAAGGATTACCTACATCGCTCAGGTCGTACAGCACGCGCCGGTGAATCAGGTGCCGTTGTAACCTTAACAACAACAAAGCAACAGAAATCAGTCTCAGGTCTTACTTCTCGTGCGGGAGTTACACCTAAGTCCGTCTCTGTGACATCACTGAGCACTGATTTAATGCGAATTACTGGAGCTCAAGAGCCAACAGGCATTCCTTATGTTGCACCCATTGTTGAGAACAAGGGTCCAAATTGTGGGACACGTAAGCCTCGTCCGAATTCAGCACAGAGACGACGTAGACCTAGATAACCTTAGTGAATTCTGTGTCATGAAATCTTGTCAAAAGGTAGTATCAAACGACAAAATTTTGGATAAGGTAAAACCTTCAGAAGCCCGCAGGAGTTTTGAAAGGTAACCATGAGAATTTTGGTAACAGGCGCCGCGGGCTTTTTAGGCTCCCACCTAGTCGACCGACTACTAGCTGATGGGCATCGTGTTATTGGACTAGATAATTTATTCACCGGAAATTTAAAAAACCTCAGCCAAGCTCTGCATTCTTCAGAATTTGAATTTGTAAACCATGATGTGATTGAACCATTTCAGTTTGATGTAGATGGAATTTTTAATCTGGCCTGTCCAGCTTCTCCAATTAACTACCAAAAAAATCCAGTTGAGACAATCCGCACCAGTTTTCTAGGGGCACTCAACTCCCTAGAATTAGCTAGAAAATCGAATTCGGTCGTGTTGCAGGCTTCAACAAGCGAAGTTTACGGCGATCCAATCGTCACACCTCAATCTGAAGATTACTGGGGTAATGTCAATCCGATTGGAATCCGTTCTTGTTATGATGAGGGAAAGCGTGCAGCAGAAACGCTATTTTTTGATTTCCACCGAGAATATGGCACCAAAATTAAAGTTGCTCGAATCTTTAACACATACGGCCCACGGATGGATCTAAATGATGGTCGCGTTGTTAGCAATTTTGTGAAACAAGCACTAAACAACTCTCCGATTACTATTTATGGAAATGGAACACAAACCCGATCATTTTGTTTTGTATCAGATTTGATTGACGGGTTGGTAAGACTTTTTTTCTCAAAAGACTTTGTTACTGGCCCTGTCAATTTAGGCAATCCAAACGAAACTACGATGCTTGAACTTGCCGAATTAGTTTTGACGTTAACTGAGTCAAAAAGCGAAATTATTCATCATGGCTTACCCCTTGATGATCCTAAACAACGAAATCCAACTATCACTCGAGCAAGCGAGCTACTGGGGTGGTCTCCTACGACCGATTTGGAGACAGGCCTTCTGAAAATGATTTCTGACTTTCGATCGAGAATCGATGCGTAATGCTGTGAACCTCTAATTTTATGCACTACATGGCCGCGGGTGGTGGCGTAATCTAAAAAGAGTTTTCACTGAGCCATGAAATAGTGTTCACCCCTAGTTCGTTTTCGAAATGTAGCAGAAGATTGAACAACGTTAGACTGGTCAGATAGATTGCAACTTCGGTTGGCAGTTGTCAGTCTCAAGCAAAGCTAATCTCTTAGCCATCAAAACTAGACTTACTGATTAGCGCACACTGATTTAGTTGAATTGCAAGGAAACCACGATAGAGTGAGCGCGTGAAGTCTATTTTACTGGCCGGTGGCCTTGGGACACGCATGCGCGAGGAAACTGAGTTCCGCCCAAAACCTATGGTGGGTATTGGAGGACGACCAATCCTTTGGCACATCATGAGGACATATTCACTCTTCGATATATCAAAATTTGTAGTTTTAACTGGGTACAAGGGTGAAATAATAAAAGAATATTTCCACGATTTCACGGCCCTCAATATGAATTTCACTGTTGTTCTCGGAGAAAATCCAAGTTTTAAGAAACATGGATCAATGATCGAGGAAGGCTGGGAAGTCACGGTTGTTGATACGGGACAAAACACCATGACCGGTGGTCGAATATTTAGAGCACGTGATCTCATTGGGAAAGAAACCTTTATGTGCACTTACGGCGACGGCCTTGCGGATATAGACATTGGCAAACTTCTACAGTTCCATAGATCTCATGGCAAGGTTGCAACAATGACATCCGTAAAGCCTGTTTCTAGATTTGGCGTGGTTCATATTTCAACAGACGGACAGGTCGAAGGCTTTCACGAAAAACCACAAACTGAATCTTGGGTAAACGCTGGGTATTTTGTTTTTGAGCCTGAAATTTTTGATTATCTAGATGCAGATTGTGTCTTAGAGCAACGGCCATTAAATCAATTGGCGACTAATGGCGAGTTAATGGCATATAAGCACGAGGGTTTCTGGCAGCCGATGGATACATATCGTGAGTCCACAATACTGAATCAATTATGGGACGAAGGAAATGCGCCTTGGAAGAAATGGTAGATAAATTTTGGAGCAACCGCTCAGTCCTCGTTACTGGAGCTACAGGTCTAGTTGGTGGCTGGCTCGTTAAAGAGCTACTTAAGCGAAACGCTAGAGTTTCAGCGCTGATTTTAGACTCTGACTCTACTTCGGAGTTATTCCGAAGTGGAGATATTCAGAAGATCAGCGCTATCTTTGGAAATCTGAGTTCATACACAGATGTTTCGCGTGCAGTAAGCCAATCAGAGGCAGAAACAATAATTCATCTCGGAGCCCAAACTATTGTGGGAACTGCAATCATAGATCCATTATCGACATTTAAGGCCAATATAGAAGGAACTTGGAACATTCTGGAAGCCGCACGACTAATGTCTCGGAAGGTTTCTTCCGTCGTGGTGGCATCCAGTGATAAAGCTTACGGAAGTTCAAAAGTTCTCCCATACAAAGAAGACCAACCTTTGCACGGTGATGGTCCTTATGACGTGTCGAAAAGTTGCACAGATCTAATTTCTCAAACTTACGGAAAAACTTATGGGTTGCCAGTCACAATCGCTCGATGCGGAAATATTTACGGTGGAGGAGATCTGAATTGGAGCAGAATCGTTCCTGGCACCTTCAGGAATATCACCAATAAAGAGAGAACTGTCATTCGCTCTGATGGTACTTTCACAAGAGATTATGTGCACGTCCTCGATATTGTCAACGCATACCTTCATCTTGCAGAGAGCACCGAGAGTTTAACCTTAAGTGGCGAGGCGTTTAATTTTTCGAGGGATGAACCCTTGAGTGTTTTGGATATCCACTCAGCCATATACAAGTCCTTGGAAATTGAATATGTGGAACCAATCGTTCGCAACAGTGCAGCATCAGAAATTAGAGACCAACATTTGGATAGTAAGAAAGCAAGAGAAATCCTTGGATGGACTTCAAAAGTCACTCTTGAGTCCGGTTTGAAATTGACAGCAGAATGGTACCTAGACTATTTGGGCGCGGGGAAGTGATGGAACGAAAATTGATATCAATCATAATTCCGGCATATAACGAGGAAGAGTGCGTTGATGAGTTAGCCGATAGATTGAAGAGGCTGTTTCTTGCAGAATCGAACTATGATTTTGAAACAGTGATTATTGAAAACGGATCAATCGATTCCACTTGGGAGAAGCTTCAAGATATTGCGAAGGGTGATCCGAGGTTTAAAATCCTTCAGCTCTCCAGAAACTTCAGAATGGATGGAGGCTTAACCGCTGGCTTAGATTATGGAACAGGTGATGCTTGCTTGCTAATGACAGCAGACCTTCAAGATCCCCCTGAAATGATTTCAGAGTTTTTGCGGAAATGGGAAGCGGGATGGGAAAACATCTACGGAGTATTAACCAAACGTGAAGGCACGGGGTCGATACGAACCATGAATTCGAAGCTCTTTTACTGGCTAGCGGGTAAGTTAACGGATGGCAAAATCCCAAAAAATGCTTCTGACTTTAGATTAGTCGACAAAAAAGTTTACGAAACTGTTCGGTTAATGAGCGAACGAAACCGTTTTGTTCGCGGGCTGTTTGCCTGGGTGGGATATAAATCAATTGGGATTCCGATGGAGAGACCACCAAGATTTGGTGGGGTATCTAACGCTCACTCACTAAAAGTCATTGATCTCGCACTCAAAGGGATTTTTGCAAACTCATACAAACCACTTCGATTCATCACAATTTTCGGAATGGTGCTTTCGCTTCTTTCTTTTCTTTCTATCGTCCCTCTAGCGGTCTTGTGGATTTTCGCTGGGGTGCCTTTTGCAGGATTTGGCACGCTGGTCAGCCTGTTTCTATTGGTACTTGGATTCTTGAGCTTGATGCTTGGAATCCTTAGTGAGTACGTTGGACTTATTTATGAAGAAGTAAAATCTCGGCCGAATTATGTAGTCTCTCGCAGAATTGGGCTCTAGTGAAGGCCCTGATTTTTGGCTCCTCTGGAAGCCTTGGCGCTGAAATTGCAAGTATATTTTCTGAAAATTTGTGGGAGGTATATGGAGTTACGCGAGGAGAACCTGCCGCTAAGACGTTAATCCTCGATGCAAATTTCTTCGAGAATCTCAAAAAGATTGGAAAATTGGATTCAGTAATCTTTGCTCAAGGCAAGAATACAAACGATTCAATAACTGATTCCTCGCAGCTCCAGGAACTAGTTGAAGCAAATCTATTTTTCGTCTCAAATATGATTGAAAAGCTAATTCGAATTGATTGTTTTGCTGACATTTCAAGAATCACGATAATTGGAAGTATTTGGCAAGACTATTCACGAAAAAATAAACTCTCCTACTCTGTATCTAAATCTGCTTTGAAAGGACTTATGAATTCGTTGGTAGCAGACTTGTCAGAACGAGGTATATCAACAAATATAGTCGCGCCTGGTGTTGTAGATACCCCGATGACTCGTACAAACCTAAGCCCTCTTCAGATTGAACAGTTCTTAAGTCAAACCCCAACCGGTTCACTAGTTACGGCAAAAAATGTAGCTCAAATTGTTTATTGGATTTCTAGTCCTGAGGCTAATGGAATAAATGGCCAAATCCTAAAGGTTGATAATGGTTGGTCAAATGTCCGAAGCATTTAATCTAAAGATTGCAAGCAGCCTTGCCAGCTATAGCGTAGACATATATCCGTTCATAGATAGATACGATATTGACAAGAATAGAATCACAGTCATTGACGAGGCCGTTTTAAATCACCCAACACATCAGTTAACCGACGAAGACAAATTGATTCGGATTGAAGGGAGTGAGGATTCTAAGCAGTTTTCTTTTGTTGGGAAAATTTTAGGGGAATTTGCGGATTTACAACTTAAGCGCGGAGAGATGATTAATGTCGTGGGCGGTGGGAGTATTCAGGATGTCGCAACAGTTGCGTCATCACTATATATGCGAGGGATAGAGTGGAAGTACTTCCCAACAACACTTGCCTCAATGGTGGATTCGTGTGTTGGTGGAAAAAGCTCAATAAATCTTGGTAACTACAAAAATTTAATTGGAAATTTTCATCCACCAAAAGAAATTTTGATCTATCCATCATATGTTCAAACTTTACCAAAACTAGAGATTAGCGCTGGAATCTCGGAAGGTGTAAAAATTTGTTTTGCAAAAGGAAAATTCGAAGTTAATGAGTTCATCGATGCTATTGAAAAATGGCGAAATGACGAAGATCAAGAAGTGTTGAGAAAAGCTATATTCCTAGCGCTGGAATCAAAGAAATACTTTATTGAGATCGATGAATTTGATCAGGGAGAAAGACAGAATTTGAACTTTGGACACTCTTTTGGTCACGCTCTTGAGGCAGCTACGGGATACTCAGTCCCTCATGGCATTGCAGTCTTAATTGGGATGCTCTCTGCTATTCATTATGCAGATAAGAGCTTTGCGAATACTCGATTTACAGAGTTCTTACAAAGAGAATTCGACTTTTCTGACTTTTCTAAAGTAAGAGTAAGGGTAGACGAACGAGAACTGTTTAAAGCCCTATCTCGAGATAAAAAGAATTCAAGTACACACCAAGTTCTTATTCTACCTAATGCTGAAGGAAAACTTGAAAGAATTTCGATTCCGATTTCTTCAACTGCCTTGAAAAAGAGCGTAGATTGCACTTTGCACGCATTTTCTATGTTGGGAGGCAACTTTGAAGTATTCTGATTACTTTATGGATGTACTTGTATCTCAGGGATATACACATTGTTTCTTTGTGGGTGGCGGAAATGTTATGCACCTGTTGGAGTCTGCAAGGACGCGCATGGAATGTATTGCCGTCGTCAATGAAGTAAGTGCAGGAATCGCTGCAGAGTATTTCAATGTCGCGCAGAGGGGTAATAGACAGCGTGCTTTCGCCATGGTAACTGCCGGGCCTGGTTTGACAAATATGATTACGTCTATCAGCGGAGCTTGGTTGGAGAGCAGAGAGTTGCTAGTTGTGGGCGGGCAAGCAAGAACAAACCTACTGTCGCGTGGTGATGTCAGACAGATTGGCCATCAGGAGGTTAACGGTGTTGCAATCACCTCCCCAGTGACTAAAGAGTCAACACAGATGACTAGACCCTTCGATGAGAATGAGATCACCAATTTTTGTAACGCTTCAAAGAGAGGAAGAAAAGGTCCCGTCTTTTTGGAGATCTGCCTTGACGTTAGCGCAATGGAGTACGAGCCACTTACTCTTGCTCCTAAACATAGTTTCTCTAATTCAGGTTTGTCGGAAAGGGATCTAGAAACGCAGATAACAACAGTCATATCTCAAATCAATTCTGCCAAACGCCCCCTTTTTCTTTTCGGAGGAGGATTGTCATTTGATTCGGTGAACAAGAATCGTGAAGCGCTTGAGGTGATTGGAATTCCTATCGCGACAACTTGGAATGCTGCAGATTACTGGGACTACGATTCGAAAATCTATGCTGGACGGCCGAACACGTACGGCATGAGATGGGCAAATGCAATCATCCAACAGTCGGACCTGGTTATCGCCATTGGCGCTAGACTAGGTCTACAGCAAACTGGGTTTAACTGGGAGCAATTTGTACCAGTCGGAAAGATTATTCAAGTTGATATTGATTTGGCAGAACTCAAGAAACCGACGCCAGCAGTACATTTGGGTGTCCATGCTGACGGTAGCGAGTTCTTGGGGAAAATTGTTAGATCTCTTGGTCATCAAAATCGTGAAGAGTGGATTGAATTTTTAGCAGTTGTGCGCAAAGCACTACCAGTCGTTGAGGATGCTAACCAGATTTTTGAGGACCATGCGAACCCATTTAAAATTATTGACGAGTTAAGCTCTTTGTGCCAGCCCGAAGATCGGGTAATTCCGTGCAGTAGTGGTGGCTCTTACACCTCAATGATGCAGGCATTCAGGCAGCACTCAGGGCAACTGTTGACCAACAATAAAGCACTTGCCAGCATGGGTTATGGGTTAGCTGGGGCAATAGGTACTGCGGTTGCATCTCACGGTAGAAGGGTAATCCTCGTAGAAGGCGATGGGGGCTTTATGCAAAATCTTTCTGAACTTGGCACAGTTAAAAATAGAAATATGAATATTAAAATGTTTATTTTTGTGAATAAAGGTTACGCCTCCATAAGAATTTCACAAAGATCCTATTTTAATGGGAATTATCTAGGGTGTGATGACGCTACAGGACTCGGATTCCCGGATTGGGAGAAACTATTTTTTTCCTTTGGCATTCCGACAGCAAAAGTTAGCAAATCACTGAATGATAAAATTGTGGAAGAGCTCTTTGCTTGTGACGGTCCTGGTGCGTTTCTCATTGACATTCACGAGGATCAGCCATTTTACCCAAAAGTCACTAGTAAGATTTTTTCTGATGGGACCATGAAATCAAACCCTATTCATTTGATGGATCCGCAAATCAGTCAAGAACTTGCCGATCAGGTCTTCAAGTACCTCCCAGCCGACCTGAGGTAGTTATGAGTATCTTAGTTTCAGGCGCATCTGGCTGGCTTGGTCAGGCGCTCATAAGAGTAATTCAAGATAAATCTATCTCACTAGATCTAAATCAGATTGTTGGATTAAGTAGTAATCCAAGAAATAGAGCGCTCCGTCAACATGTGCCGTATGAAGATTACTATGAGTTTAAACCACCAAATACCCTGAGTGGCTTTGTCCATCTTGCTTTTCTTACTAGAGACAAAATCCAAGAAATGCCAGTCGATGAATACATTTTTTCCAATCGGAAAATTATCAACAGAGCTGCTGAAATAATTCGATCCACCAAGCCAAAATGGGTTGCGTTAGTTTCGTCGGGGGCAATCTTTTCGAAAAGCAGTGATTTTGTTGAGCCTGAGTTCGATTTACTTGCAAACCCTTATGGATTTCTCAAATTGGAAGAAGAAGAAAAAATTTCAAAAGCGGCAGCAGATGTAGGCGCAAATCTAGCTATTGGAAGATTATGGGGTGCTACAGGGGTAGATCTAAAGCCAAACCCCAATTACGCAATAAGTGATTTCATCCAATCTGCATTGACAAAAAAGAAAATCGTTATTCACTCTGAGAACATGGTATTTCGCCGTTACTGCGATGCCAGCGAATTCATGAGAGTTTTAGTCAATTGTGCAATGAAAGATGATTTCAGGATTTTTAATTCTGGTGGCCCTCTAGTGGAGATGGGGGAGCTCGCCAAGATCATTTCTGACCAAATTGACCATTGTGGGATTGAGCGAGGCACCCTGTCAGGCTTAGCGCCAGATAGGTATTTCCCCAAAGACCACAGCTATGAGGAGGTTGCAAGTGAACTTGGAGTTCTTCCCGTCTCTATCAAAGCGCAGGTAGCCTTAACAATCCTAGGACATTCGAAAAATGGAGTTCACGACTGATTAATTGGAATATAGGCTTGTGCCACATCAAGTAAAGAGGAACCCATGAATAAAACAGAGAGATTAATGGCTGAGATTCTTGCCAGAGGAAAGCAAGAATATGGCGTTGTTAGCGTGAAGGCTGAGTTCGAGGCAGAAGGAACTCGAATCGAAGAGTTACTTCGACTTGTAGATATCGCTAGGACGGCCGGACTTCCCGTCACTGTAAAAATTGGTGGTTGTGAGGCCATCAGAGACTTACTTGAGGCCAAGCAAATTGGTGTTAGATACGTTGTCGCTCCAATGGTGGAATCAGCCTATGCTGCATCGAAATATGTACTTGCAAAAAATATTGTTTATACCGAAGATGAGCAAAAAGATACAGATTTTCTCTTCAATATGGAAACAATTACTGGATTCCAAAATAGGGAAGAACAGATAGAAGTAATCAGCCAAGCCAATGGCGCTGACGGGGTAGTTTTTGGGCGAGTTGATTTCGTAGGGTCGATGGGTTGGAGTCGTGAAACAATCAATCTCCAACAAACGACCGACTACGCAATCGAGGTTGCAAAGCTTTGTAAAAAGGCAAATAAGCAGTTGGTAATGGGCGGGGGTGTATCGATTGAATCAATTGATGCTATTCGTCAAGTATATGAAATCCGTTTAGATAGATTTGAAACTCGCAAAGTTGTATTTGATGCATCTACGGCATTATCTGTAGATATTGAGGCTGGACTTGTTGATGCTGTGCATTTTGAGCTTCTATGGTTAGAAAATAAACGTGACTACTACTCAGGAATTGCACTTGAAGATGCCAAACGAATCGAAATGCTTCAGTTGAGGTGGGAAGAACTTAAGTCTTGGAAGGCATTCGGCCGGAAGTAAGTTACTGCTCAGTTGCCATCATTTGCAGGAAAGTTAGGATTTGAGTGAACACAACAACGGTGAATCCAGAATGGAACAAACGTGTGTGTCCTACTTGTGGATCTGGAATGGGAAGCGGTCCTGAGATAAAAGGAACCGTCCAGGCTGAGTTGCTTTCATATAATGGCGTTCGAGAGTACTTTATTGGCTTACGAAGCGAACAAATATTTTTTTCGTATTACAGATGCGACGGGTGCCTCACCCTGTATTGCCCTTACTACTTTAGTGAAGTACAACTGGATGCACTTTACTCTGACATGCCAGACAATCTTCTTGGTGCAGAAAAATCAACTGCAGAAAAAACTCAAGTGGGTTACTTCAGATTCTTTCGAAAGAAAGTCGCAAATGTGTCTGCATATCTGGAATTAGGACCAGACATAGGTTTAGTCACCAAAGAAGTCCTGAGAAATTTCCAGCCAATCAAAACCTATTTGATTGAACCAAATTCTGCAATGCACGAAATTCTTAAATCACTCTCACCAGAATCTAGTTTAGAAATTCATCGCAATCTTGAAGAAGTTAACTTACAAGATATCGATTTCACTGTTGGAATTCATGTTTTTGATCATTTGCTTGCACCACGCGAACAAATCTCGCAAATTTTTAGCCAGACGAGACCTGGAGGCATGTTGGGGGTAGTTGTACATAACGAATCTTCGCTGCTAAGAAAAATACTAGGGAAAAAGTGGCCACCGTTCTGCCTGCAACACCCACAACTCTACAATAAGAAATCTCTTACAAGGATCATGGAGACATCTGGATTCGAAGTCTTGAAGATTTCAAACTCAATAAATCACTTTAGCCTGAGACACATAGGCATTTTGGCAATTGAAATTATCGGATTGCCAAAGTTTTTGATTCGATTTCTGCCATCTATTGAGTTGCCGGTAATGCTAGGCAACCAGATCAGTATTTTTCGGAAACCGCTTTAAGGATGCCATTCTCCAAATTCAAGATTGAGAAATTCAGTGTTTCTGCAGGAACGTTGTTCATCATCCAAGGGGCCTTACTTCTGCTAGTTGCGCCTTTGCAGATTGATCCACATCACGATGGGATCATTCTCGGAGCAGCTATCGCGTCTTCAACAGGTTTTCTAGGGCCCAATGGTGCATTCAGCCAATACGGACCACTGAGCCCACTTTTTCATGGGTGGTTTTTAGACATTTTCGGTGACTCGATGTTGAATTTAAGGTATTTCGCAGCACTCAATGTCTTACTCATTTCATATTTACTCTTTAGCTTGATTAGAAAAGTAGCGGACCGTTGGGTTTCTTTGGCAATCTCATCTACATGGGTTTTTACATCAGCTATCTGGGCGACAACATTCCCAGGTTCATTGCTTCCTTGGCCATCACTGATTGCCACTGGTCTCCTCCTGGGAGGTATGAATCTAATGTTCCCTCTTTTTACAATCCACGATCTTACCAAACCCCAAATCATCTTTAGATTTTTATTTTCAGGATTTCTTTTCGGTTTATCAGGATTCGCTCGACAACAATCCTGGATTTCAATTTTTGTTGGTGCTATTTTGCTTTTTGTTCTTTACAAAAAGTTCTCGAAAGAGCTAGCCTACTTTCTCTGTGGCACCACCGTCTCCTTGTCTCTAATATTCCTATGGCTGATAAATCTCGGAGCATGGAGTTCCTATATAAATCAGGTTTTCAGATGGCCACTAAGCGCATACTCAACTCTAGGGATGAACAACAACTACAACCGATATCAGTTTGCTTCCTATATTGTCCAGACTGTTGTATTTCTATTATTGATACTATCGATTGGAAAACTGCGTACCTTAATCAAGAGTAAATATGCGTTTGCCTTAACTTCATTCACTATTCTGGCAATTACCATTTTCAGCGGCTTTTGGATCTCAAAACAAAACAACTGGAATGCTACTTTGCGAGTGATGGCTGGTGAGCCACAGGAAAAAATTATATTGTCCTTCAGTTATTTCGCCTGCGTCTCGGCAATAGTTATCCCACTTTTTATCCTGGTTAAGTCAAAATTCAGAATTCAGAGTAGTCATTATCAGGCTTTGTTTTTATCTTCCCTTGGATTAGTGGGAGTTATTCAACTCTATCCCCAACCTGATGTTTTACATCTTTGGTGGGTATCCCCGATATTTTTTCCTAGTGCGATAATTGCCTTCCAGTTTATGTCGAATCGATGGAAACTTTTGAATTTTGACAACTTAATGGTTGTTGTTTCTGCATCCTCAGTTTTGGGTTTGGTTCTAGCCGTTTCATTTATCTTACAACCTTGGGTGGAATATCAATTACCTGTTCTAAGAGGAACTTTTGCTTTCGAAGAAAAAGCAAAAGCAATAAATCAGTATTCCGAAATTCAAAGATTCATAAAGCCGGGCCAGACATCATTTGATTGCGCCGACGGCGTTTATGCTGTAAGTAATGGAAGCTATTTGGCTAAAGACGAATGGTTTGTCAATTGGGGGATGTTGAAATCGGAGAATCCTGCTGTTGGCGAAGTTAGAGTTATTTGCTACCGGAATCTCGATTACGTTCAATCTGAAGCTAGTCGACTCGGAATGATGGTGAAAGTTTACGTCCCTGCTGACTATGCGAATGTTAGCTTTGCCGTGTTGGTCAGCCGCAACCCAGAGTGAATATGTAGTATTAAGTTATGCCCTTCGGAGTTTTTCGCACCAAAATCCGAGGGGCAGAATTAGTTGTAGATGCCGAGTATGAAAAGCAAATCGGAGTTTATGGACCAGAATTTTGGAATGGAATATCCACTGGAGCATATGAAACAGAGACATTCGATTTCCTTGATGATCGTGCGAGAAGTGGGTCATGCGTACTTATTGACGTTGGATCTGCTACCGGATGTATGGTCTTATATGCGGCATCGCTTGGAATGCACGCCGTAGGTACCGAGCCGCAGAATTTAGTGTTTGAAGGTTTGCGTAGAAATGTGGCATTAAACCCAGAATTAATGGGTCGAATCTCTATACATCATGCATTGGTTGGAACAGATTCTCGCGATCAAGGAAATACAGAGCAATTCTTTACACGTGGCGCGAATGGACCTTTGAAGAAAGAGATCGTTCCTAATCAAATTAGTTTAGAAAATCTAATGGATAAATTCAGTCCAGAGGACAAGATTTCAATGAAGATTGATATTGAAGGTGCTGAGTACCCTCTGCTTAGCAGGAAAGAAACCCTGCAATCGTTAAAGGATAAAAAAGCAACCGTTTTCTTGAGCTTTCATCCCGGATTCAACCGAAACCTGGGAGCGACTCCAAGTTTTATAAAATTATCAGCATGGAGACTTCAAACATTAATTGACACTCTCAGATTTGTGGCAAAACTACAAAGGTATTCTTCAATTTCTCTATTGCACTCAAATTCAAAACTCGGATTACTTTCAGTAATTAGTCACTTGATTAAGGATCAGAAAGATTTTGTTCTTACTTTTTAGTTTGAGGTTTTTGCAAAAGGCATGCAAAGGGCAAGACTAGATAAATTTGATATCCAAATGAGTGGAGATGTTGGACTGCAGCAGATTGGCTTGCCACACTTAGTGGTGCATTCGCCTCAATCAAAACCCATGTAGGCCATAGATTGAACTCAAGATTCAAAAAATCTGCACTTATCAGCGCATCTAGATCTGCGCCTTCGATATCTATATTCAAAAAATCAAGATCTCCATTAGTGAAATACTTTTCAATCAAAGTTCGTAACGCAATGCCTTGAACTTCTCTAGATTCTAAAATCGCGTTATCTTCAGATAAGAATTTAGACTTCCAAGCAGAATCAACCGTAGAGATAGCAGTCTCATTAAAGACGTTTAGAGTGTAGGAAGTCTGTGTGCCAACGCAAAAGTTTAAGCTTAGATCTTTTGGCCTTTGTGTTTCAAACTCTCTCAGTAGGCCAACATTTCCATCCACATTTACACCAGACCATCCGCTTCGAAAAAGATGTCGAGTCACTGAAAATCTGCTCGGATGGTGTGCCCCAATATCAAGGTATCTACCGTTTGTAATTTTTCCGAGAATTGGCATTAATGCTAAGTCTTCGCCAGCTTGGCTCCAGGAAACAGAAAATGCATAATCAAATCTTGTTGCTTCGTACGTCTCAGTGAATGGTCCCCATGATTTTCTGTGTCTCAAGGAGCTGAGTGCTTTAATGAATCGAATTAACTTAGACGTCGGCATTAAAATCTCCTAAAAACATTGTGTGCAAATCCAAAGGCTTGAAACTCGGCAAATTTGTGCTGATACTTAATGCCTCATTTAAGTTTTCCCAGGACTCAAGAACAACTACTGGAAGTTGGCGTTCGTGAAATGCCCAATACTCTGACTTCACAATTGGTGTTGCTCCAAGGTACAGGGCTTCCCAGGTTCGGTGGCAATCTGGGCCGTTTCCTGGAGGAGACAAGACGAATTTAGATCGTTTAATCAGTTCGCGATACTTTCTTGGCGATAATGTAGAAGAGGCGAGACACACACCAGATACAGCAGTCGTTGCGTCGCGCGCTGCCTTCCTTTCAACAGGATTTGTGTGGTCGCTAAAGCAAACCAACAAATCAATATCCCTTACCGCTTGTCCTGGAAGTTTGAAATCGCTGGGAACTCCATTCCTCATGTAGTCCCAATTTTCGAGGCCAATAGGCAAAGGGTAGACATTCTGCAGTTCGTGAAGCCAATTAACCGAAGAGATTGATGAAAACTTAAAATTCCATTTGGCAAAAACAAGATAATCCGGAATTAAGTCTCCATTGTGAATTACGAGATCAACATTTTTAAATAAAGAATCCTGAACATTCTCAAGCTCTTCAAAAAATTGACTAGCAACTCCTGCTGAGACAAAAACTTTTCCAGAGAATCCGACAACCTCCTGAATTTTAGGAAAATCATTTATGGAATCAATTTTGATCTGACAGAGAGAACGGTAAGTGTCGCCGCTTATGAGAGGCCAAGAAGATTTATCTTCATAAATACCTGTGCGCCTGACTAGAGCACGCCAAACACTCTGGAAGTCTCGCATCCTGCCCCCATTTCACTTCCTATAGCCTAAAGTAGTAGGGGTAACTTTGTATGTTTTTGAGGGGATTAAATGTTCATTGCGCTTGTGTATTTGGGCACAAGAGCCCCTGCATATGTTTACGACAATCTTTCCAATTTGAAAAAGCGCTTCCCCGATAGAAAAATAGTGTTCATTTCTGACTCTAAAGAAAGTATTAATAGAGGTAAAAAAATTGGGATTGATTGTTGGCTCTACGACGAAGATAAACTTGAAAATGATCGGTTAAAAGAATCTTCCGGCCTTCCTATGGGGTTCCGAAAAGGTTTTTGGTTTTCTACGACCTCAAGATTTTTCGCACTCGCCGCTTTCGCAAAGGAGAATCCAAATTCACAGATTTTACAGTTTGAATCTGATGTTTGGATCGCTCCTAATTTTCCATTTATAAAGTTTGAGGAACTTAAACCGGAGATTGATGTTGCATTCCCCCTTGAAACCCAGAGAACGGGTGCGGCTAGCGTGCTCTACATTCGTGATTCTAATGCCGCGGACTTATTTGCCTTAAAAGTTCGACACGAAATGTCAACAAATAAATCTGCCACAGATATGAATATTCTTGGCAATCTCTATAAGAGCGATGATCTACGGTGCCTAGTTCTTCCAACCCTTCCTCTAAATTCAAAAGGGATGAATCCAGAGAATGATCCTGAAGTACAGTTACTCATCTCAGAGGGAACGAACTATTTTGGCGGTGTTTTTGACGCCGTTACATATGGCCTATACCTAATGGGTGAGGATGCAAGGAATCATCGCGGCAAGCTTTACAGGTACCGAAGACAAGACAGTCACTTAGTCCATTGCGATAAAATGAAGTTTCATGCAGATTCAACTGGTCTTTATATTGAGAATAGGATTCGGATTCCCCTGTACTGTCTCCACATACATTCGAAGAGTCGCAAGGCGTGGGAGTCAAATTTTCTCACTGGCAATCTTAAAAAAATAGTCGAAAATGATATTTCTATTTTAAGAGTAAGTAGAGACTATCTTCTTACTTTGCGATTGGTTTGTCTCTCATTGATGAGGAGAATAGGTCAGCGTGAAAAAAGATAATTGGTTTCTAATCACCGCTGGTTTCTCTCCAGAAGATATGGTTTCTGCTGCGAAGAGGGTTGAATATCAAGCAAAGAGCTTGTATTCATTTAGAAGAATTATCCGAATCTCAAAAGAAAATATTGCATCATACTGCCCACAACTAACACAAAAGTACCCTGACAAAGTTTCTGATAGTAATCCTGGCTATGGCTACGCGGCATGGAAGACAGAAGTGGTCTTCAATGCTCTAAAAGGAGATTTCGGAGTTTGTGATGGTGTTGTTTGGGTCGACGGCGGTTGTGAGATAAATTCCACGCTCTTCACAAGAACAAAGTTTAAAAGAACTTTGGAGCGTGTAGTCGACTATGGCCATGCAGTATTCGCTCTTCATACTCAAGAATCGAAATACACCAAAAAAGCAGTTTTTGACTTGTTTCCAACTGCAATCGAAATACAACCAGATGTCCAATTTCAGGCGACTTACTTTATTTTACATGGGCAAACCGGATTAAAAATTGCTGAATCGATATTCACCAAAATTCTTAATGATTTCGACATTGTTGACCCAACTAAATTATCAAGCCAAGAAAACGTGAGCTTGGATTTACCTAAGTGTGAACAGTCCCTATTATCGCTTGCAGTTAAATCAGAACAAAAAATAAATACGATGAAGACTCCCCCAGCAGGTAATCGAGGGTGGAAGTCTCTACTCAGAGCTCTAGGCGAGCCTATTTGGGTCTCAAGAAACAGAACTGGTGAGAGCCTTATACCGAGTATTTTTAGATTAATTCCATAGATACCACATTTCATCAATTACAACGTAGGGCTGAATAAATCATCAGAACACGTATAATGCGTGAATGCGAGTATTGCATTTAGCGACTAGTTCTCAAGGTGGTGCAGGTATTGCAGCAGAGAGAATTGTGCAAGCTCAAAAAGAATTTGGAATAGTTTCGAACCTACTGACGAGAGAAAATCAAAGTAAAAATATTAAAATATTTCTTGCAACTATCATAGGCAAGCTCGTAACTCTTGGGTCATCATTTCTGGCAAGACCTAAATATGGCTTCATCTCACCAATTTCTGTATCAACCGTTAGCTTGAAAGATGTTGAAAACTTTGGGCCAGATGTAATAAACATCCATAATTGGTATAACTTTTTGTCTTTTCGTGATATTCAAAAGTTGTCCAAACGTTATCCGTTGGTATTCACTCTTCATGACTCACGACTTGCATCTGGGGGATGTCATTACACATTTGATTGTCGCAACTTCGAGCAAGGATGCTTGAAGTGCCCAGCCTCTAAATCTGATTCATTAATTGCTTACAGTAAAAAAGAGTTGGATAAAGCCTTAGAATCTCTAAAGAGTTTCTCAATCGTCACGCCGTCAAAATGGTTGATGGATGAGATAAAACACTCGAGCATTTTTCGAGAAAGCTCTGAGCAGATGGTCATCGGTAATCCAATTAACCGCGACCGAAACTTACGTACGCTCACATCGTTAGGCTCACCAATTCAGATGTGTTTCATATCTGCGACTCTAGAAGCCGAATACAAAGGCTTACCTATGCTAAAAATTGCGCTGTGTAAGCTTGCACAAGACAACCCTAATTTAAAGGTTGAGGTCAATCTTGTGGGTTTTTCAAGGTCGAATCATGACTGGGAATCTGGGGGAGTTAGAGTTAAATCATTAGGGTCTCTGGAGAGCAATCAAGTTCGAGCTCTACTAGAAAGTTCAGATCTACTTTTAGTACCAAGTCAGCTAGATAATTATCCGAGCGTGATAATTGAAGCCCAACTAGCTGGTGTATTGGTAGTGGCAACACGTGTGGGGGGAATTCCTGAAATGATAAAGGATGGGGTTGACGGGTTTCTCTCAGAAAATAGCCCAGAAGACTTTTTGAAAGGTATTCTTCGAGCCATTTCAACGAGTGATGTGAATAAGTTTAGATTGTCGGTTATAGATTCTGTTGAAAAAAGAGTGGCTAACTCGGAAATCGCAGAAAAATACCTACAGGTTTACGAAAATCTGTTAAAAAAATGAACAAATCTTCACTTCCAGTTTTGGTAATTGGATATGCCCGTCATCGAACTTTGATTGAATTGATCAAAACCATTCTCGAGAACCAACCTACCAAAGTCTATATAGCCCTTGATGGTCCCACTGATGATTCAGTTCTCGAGAAACAAACCGTAATCGTTGAGGAGATCGATGCATTAAGCAAAGAAACAGCCATAGAAATACAGTTAAACCATCGAAGAGCTAACTTGGGTTCCGGGGCAGGCGTTATTTCTGCGATTGATTGGTTTTTTAGTAATGAAAAGGCAGGAATCATTCTTGAAGATGATTTAGAAGTAGACAGTTTTTTCTTTAAGTATATGAATGAGGTGACGCCATTTCTAGAGAAGGATGCTTCAGTGTTAATGGCATCAGGTACACGATTTGATGAAACTGTGGACGATACGACCTCGTTATGTTCGTACCCGATTGTGTGGGGATGGGCGACAAACCATGAAAAATGGCATGTTATGCGAAAGCTCATTTTTGAAACTAGTGGAACCTACGGGAACAACATTAGGTTGAGCGAGAGGTTCTATTGGAATACAGGGAAAAGGCGTGCCCTTAAGAGCCAAATAGATGCATGGGATGTTCCGCTCGCAGCCGGAATGCGAAAAAGCGAATATTTTTGCCTAGTTCCGCCCTTCAATCTCGTTACTAATATTGGTTTTGACTCTATGGCCACGCACACCACCGAAGCAATTTGGCCACTTGGGCTGCATCGGCATTCAAATATCTTTGCACCGATTGTTATTTCTAATTCTCACCAGAAGCGAGAAGCGAATGACTTGCTCATGAGAAAAGAGATCTTTCGCATAAGCACCAGGCACATCTTCACTAGCTTGGTTTCTCTAGTGTGGGATCCAATACGTTTCAGGAATCGTAGAAAGTATTCATCAATGCTTGCCCGAGTTCAGTGTATAGATGAGCAATCATGACGCCGCTTCTCAGCCTTGTCGTACCAGTTCGAAATATGACCGGTAAGTTAAAGAATCTAGAAAGATGGCTTGATAGTTCAGACCTCAGTAAAATTGAGGTATTAATCGTTGAAGATATTGACGATATGAATACAAATCAAGAGCTAAACGATATGATCAATCGATTAGGTTCAGCACAAATTCGGTTAATTAGCGCAAAGTTTGGGAGTCCGGGCGCAGCGCGGAATGCAGGGAAAGCGATTGCTGAAGGGAAATGGATCGCATTTTGGGATGCGGATGATAGGGGCAACCCGGAGGTAGCGGTCGACACGCTAGGAAATAAGCAGGTCAATACCTCTGTCGACGTTATCGTTTTTTCGTTTGAGACCAGGGACTGGAACTCTGACGCCATCATCAGCCAGAACCACGTTGATGCTTCAGATTCGAATTTGGATGATCTCGCAAGCAATCCAGGGGTCTGGCGAATTATATTCAAAGCAGATTTCGTAAAAAATCTAGATTTTCCAAATTACCGAATGGCCGAGGATCAAGTGTTTTTAGCTCGGGTGAACAATCAAAATCCTAGAACACATTTCGTTGATCGTGTTCTATATTCCTATTTCAGGTCTGTTCCAGGGCAACTAACGACATCAGTTTCTGCGATATCAGACCTATCACGATCGATTAAAGATATGAATGAATTGTGTAAAAACTCATCAAATGGAACTTTAAATTTTGAACTATACATACGCCAGTGCATCTCAGGAATTCGACACGGAAAGATATCCGATAAGGCAATGTGCCTCCTTAACATGTGGAGATTTTTTCTCATAAATCCTTCGATTTCGAAACTTAAAATTGTTGTAAAGGTAGTTTTTTCGTGAAAAAGAAAACTTACCTTCACTTAACAGGCGGGCTAGGCAATCAATTATTTCAACTTGCATCTGGATTATTTTTCTGCGGATCTCAAGAGCTAATAGTCTGCGAGAAGAATGGGAAACCGAAGATTAGCATAAATGGCAGTCCAGAGATTCTGTCTTTCGTGCTACCCTCAAAAGTTAGAACTTTAGAACAGCCCGGTTTCTCTTGGATCGTTTCAAAAACGTGCGGCTTCATTATTCGTATGGGTGTGAATCCAAGAAAAATAGAACGTATAAGGATTCTTCAGTCAGTAATTCGAATGAGTGCCTCGATGGTCATCTCACTTCATCTGAAAAAGATAGTCAAAGTGATGAAGGTTAATGGAGCTGGCTATAACGGAATCAGAAATAAATCTAATTTCCTTATTGGATACTTTCAAACTTACAAATATGCAGAATCCCCAGAAGTTTTTGAAAGTCTCAAATTACTACGTCTAAAGGATCCTAGCCAAGCAATACAAAATCTTTTCGTAGAGGCTCAAGAGCAAAAGCCCATTGTGGTTCACTTGAGAAGAGGTGACTACGCTCAAGAATCTAATTTTGGATTATTAGGTTCTCAGTATTATTTCGATGCAATTAGTGAACTATCCGTTCTGGGGGAATACAAATCGATCTGGGTGTTTTCGGACGATATCTCAGAGGCAAAACAGATGTTTGTTGATGGGTTAAGCCTTCCTGTTCGCTTCTTCGGTGACATTGAAGGCTCAGCGGCAGTGACACTAGAAGTTATGCGCCATGGTCATGGTTTTGTTATTGGGAACTCTAGCTTCAGTTGGTGGGCAGCATTCCTAAGTCATCGCAACGGCGCGCGCGTGATCGCCCCCACCCCTTGGTTTGTTGATCAGGAGGAACCTGAATTTTTGATCCCGCAGCGTTGGACCCGACTCAATGGGCACCATTTCTTAAGCGCACCCGTACAGTTGGAAAGTGAATAAAAAGGCTGTGTATGTTGGCTAAAATCAGGCATAGGTATCAAAGAACTAATCTTTGGCGGTCCACGAGAGTACTTTCACGTAGAGATCAGAAAAGAATCTTTGCAGTCATTTTGTTGCAGTCATCGTTCAGCCTGTTGGACCTTCTTGGCGTTGCCCTCATCGGGGTAATCGGCGCGCTTGCAATCAAAGGCGTGAGTTCGCAATCACCAGGCGACAGGGTCAATTCTGTACTTGAAATTTTGCAACTTGAGAATCAAGATTTTCAGGTACAAGTGGCTGCTTTAGCACTAGCTGCAACTTTGATTCTGATTTTACGGACAGTCTGTTCAATCTTTTTTACCAGGCGCACCCTAAAGTTCTTAGCGATGAGGG
>Ga0114967_10001227_pt1 | contig 21468 bp, 11 predicted proteins | sample M_130628_MF_Meta_FD_92639 | JGI IMG/M metagenome (GOLD analysis project Ga0114967, IMG submission 92639) | Freshwater microbial communities from Lake Montjoie, Canada to study carbon cycling - M_130628_MF_MetaG | ecosystem: Environmental > Aquatic > Freshwater > Lake | place: Lake Montjoie... | reverse complement strand
GAGATTTGATTTAATTGAGCAAATCGAAAAATAGACGGATCTACACATTGGAAAAAATTTTCATTTTCATTTGAATAGTCAATAGCCATGGCAACTACTTCATTTTTATCAATCGCCTTTTTAAGATAAATATAACAATATTTATCTACAGTAATTCGATTTAGAGTCCCTACAAAACGAGATTTATTGATTGCATAAGAAGCGAAAGGCTCTTCTGCAATTGATGAGAACTTAATTTCTGGAGAAATTTTTTCATACAAAAGTTTGCATGTATCAAAAAAACCATTGTGAAGTGAGATAATGAGTACAGGTTTTTTTTTTGAAATGTTAGATCGAATCTTGTCGAGATTTCCCGTGAGCTCCGGGGAATAATCAAGACCGTTTATTTGAAGCGCATGAGTAAGATGGAGAGATAGGTATTCATTGATATTTAATTGATATGCACCAAAGGAGGATGATGCGATAACATCTACAAATAAACTATTTTTTATTAATTTTTGAAAATAATCCCAAAGCTCTTTAAATAAATCATCGGGCGAGCCTTGATGTCGTTTAGAAAAGTTAAGAGCCGTATGATATATATGCCTATATAAAATTGGAATAGAATTGTTTTGAAAATTAGCCATTTTTATTTATTACATTTAAAATATCAGACAGTGTTTCACATGCTTTCATGTCTTCAATTTTAAGCTCTACAAGGAACGTTTTTTCAATGGCCATCAAGAATTCAAGTGTCTCCATACTGTCAAAATCGAGTTCATCAATTCTTGTGGATAGACTTAATGATTTATGCTGATTATTTTCATAGATTTCATTTACGACACGAAAGAGTAGTTCTTGCTTATTCATAAGTCTCCAATATAATATTTTGATATTTTAGAAAAACGTAATCATCTTTCCTGTAACTTGCAGATTTAATAATAAATTTTTTATCAATGGTAATAATTTTTTTTATAAAGATTTCCCACATTTTTTTGGAAATTTGAGTACCAACACACTTATGGATACCATATCCAAAAAATAACTCAGAGAAATGAGGCGCATCTGAATTATGAAATGCGGCGTTATCCAAATAAAGTCTGATAAGTTGGCCTTTTAAGATTTTTTCCCCATCCAATATTTTATCTTTGGATGCAATTCTAGCTAAGTAAGGAATGCCCGTAACTGGCATATTCTCTTGCCACAGAATTGCACTTAGTTTTTTTTCTTGATTATTACTGAGTGTGAAATAAATTGCGTTTGATAGTGAAGATAAAAAACCGTCATAACCTATAACAAATTGTGCGACGTTATAGTGCCTCTGATCTTGGCTAAAATTTCCTTCCATTGAAGCTAAAAATTCTGTTAAGTCATTTTCTATTTCAATTCTTCTTTTAATGCTCACAAATTTATCTAAAACTTGAGAAAAACCCATATCTTTTTTATATGAACCATTTAATTTTATATCAAAGAGGGCTAATAATGACTCATTGACCGTAGGAACCAAAATGTCTTGCATTAAGTCTAGAGTATCATACGAAGTAAAAATCGAGTCTATGAGACCTTCTAGTTGCGAGGAGAATATGTTTAAACATAAATCATAATTCTTAGCGACTTGCGCCATAACTTGTTTTTTAAGCTTTAAGTGTGCCTCCCCTTCATTCGCTAAAGGGAAATAACCAATAATATTTTTTGTATTTTTAAAATCAAGCCCTAATTTAAGATTAAAAGAGTCAACTTCATAAGAAGTTACTATGAAATCTTTGTCATGCAGGATTGATTTTATTTTTTCTGGATCAGCACAAACCCAAGCATCTAAATCTTTTGACCAATTTATTTTCTCAGCATTTTTTTTATAAAAATCTTGCTTATTTTTATCTTTATGAATTTCAAATATTGATTTTGTGAACTGAGACAATTTATTTGGGCTTAGGCTCTTAAAAGTTTTTAGATTACTTAGATTATTTCATTTATTTAAAAAGCATAACAAGAATATTCCATACTTTCGAGTTATTATAAATAAAAATTAGGCTTTTAGAATGAAAGACCATTATGAAGCAAGCATTAGTAAGCATTATAACGCCAACTTATAATAGAGCTGATTACATTAATATTTTATATGAGTTTGTTTTGTCGCAAACTTATCCAAATATTGAATGGATTATTTATGATGATAGTGACCAAGCTAATACTTTTTTACAGCAAAAGTCATCTTCTAACATCAAATACATCCATCTGCCGGGGCGCATGAGTGTCGGACAAAAAAGAAATGAATTGATTGAGAAGGCCTCGGGAGAGTTTATTGTTCAATTTGATGACGATGATTTCTACGCCCCAGAATATATCACCATTCTCATGGATAAAATGCTTTCTGAAAGTTTAGATTTTATTTTATTTTCCGGTTTTTTCTGTTATCACTTAGATTTAAATTTTTTTGGATATTATAGAACCCATTTAAAAAAAGGGCCTGCTTATCAATTCAATAAGAACGGAATTACGTCTGTGCTTCTTGAAAAACAAAATATCCCTTTAATTCATTTTTGCTATGGCTGGACATATTTTTTTAAAAAAGAGGTCTGGCTTAAACAGGCTTTCACAAGCATTAATGTCTTTGAGGATAGATCATTCTTGATTTCAGCTATTCAAAATAAATTTAAAGTTTATTTCTATGAGGATCAAATTGGCATTGCTGCACATTCGGTGCATAAAAAATCTTCTAGCGTTTGTTATCCACAAAATTTAATTCCTGATTTTATGGCTACTCATTTTTTTGGGAATAATATGCCTAAAATGTTTAAGCTAAGAAATATTGCCCTCAATTCAAATATATGAATTTTGAAATTAAAGAAAGCCTTATCAACAACGTAATAAGTGTTCTGCATGAGGCTGGACATGAAGTATTAAGAATTTACCAGGATTATCAAGAACAATTGGATTTAAAAATTGTTAAAAAGTTGGACGGAAGCCCTTTAACGGAGGCTGATTTAATTTCTAATACCATTATTCTTTCAGCGCTAAAAAAAACTACACCGCACATCCCTATAATTTCTGAAGAAGAGTCGCCATCTAAATTAAAGTCCAATAAAGATTTATTTTGGCTGGTTGATCCTTTAGATGGCACTAAAGAATTTATCAATGCCAATGGTGAATTTACCCTCAATATAGCCCTTATAAGTTCGGGAATACCCATTTTGGGATTCGTTTATGCGCCAGCTTTGAATAGTTTTTTTTGGGGCGGCGAAGGCTTTGGCTCACATTTTTATGAAGGTAATCAAGACTTTAAATTAATCTCACCTGATCATAAAGTTAATATCAATCGGCCTTTGGCGGTAGTGACGAGCCGAAGTCACAGCGATATCAATTTAAATCTTTTTCTAGAAAAATTGGGCCAATTTTCACTGGTGTCAATGGGCAGTTCTTTCAAATTTTGTTTGGTAGCTAAGGGCGAGGCAGATATTTATCCAAGACTAGGACCCACCTGCGAGTGGGATACAGCAGCTGCCCAAGCCGTTTTAACGAATGCAGGGGGTTTTGTCTATGACATTCAAGGAAAGCCTCTTTGCTACGGGAAAGAAAATTACCTAAATCCATTTTTTTTCGCCTCTCGTTTTCCTTATAGCCAACTTAAATCTTTTTATAAACTGTAATTTTAAATTTTTGAGGTACATTTAATTATCTATTTGGAGATGTGAAGAAATTTTGATTAAAATGAATGACTTAAAAAAATATGCTATATAATACCTCTTAACATTTTTCTAGGTGCTTGATCTATCAACAGAATGATCCAAAAAACGATACTTAGCTTTACCCTCTCATTTATTATATTTTTCTCGTCCCAATCAGTTTTTGCTGATGATCATCCTCTTTCATTAAATGAGGCCCTTACCTTTGCACTTACAAATCCAAGTGTAGAAGGCAAAAGAAAAGAAGCTCAAGGCGCGGCTGAAAGGCATAATGCAGCGAAGTGGCAAAGGTTCCCTTCCTTTTCTGTGTCATCCTCTCAAGCCCAAAAGTCGGTAAATAATTCATCAGCCACAGCAGTTACAAGTGTTCAGATAGATCAACCCCTTTATGCTGGTGGCCGCATTGAAGGTAATATTAATTCAGCCAAAGCTAAATTGGATGCTGCAGATTTCGCTCTGCAAGAAGTCGAACAAGATATCATGATAAAAACAGCCACTGCTTTCGTAACTCTTTTAAAAACCCAATCAAAACTTGAGGCATCAAGAGAGAGTATTGCCGAGCATCAGCGCTTATTAGAACTTATAGAGCGTCGCGCAAGAAGTGAGCTAAGTCCGTTAAGTGAAATTGTTGTTGCAAAAGCAAGGTTAGATCAAGCTAAAACCGAAAATTTGCAATTAAAAACGCAAGCCATTAATGCCAGAGCTGATTTAGAAATTTTGATTGGTCATTCAGTTTCTTATTTAAAACATCCAAACAAGGCCCTTGATATACCGGATAATTTAAAAGAAGCGATAGACAATGCTTTAGCATTTGCTCCAGTGATCAAGAGACTTAGAAAGGAAGCAGATGCTGCAAGCGCTGATATTGATGTGGCTAAATCCTCTATGTATCCTCAAATCTCAGCTAGATCTCAAGAAAGTTTTGGTGGTGTTGTGAGCGGAAATGTGACTTACTTAGCTTTAACCTTTTCTCCAGGAAATGGACTCTCATCACTTTCTTTGTCGCGCGAAGCTGCCATGAAAAAAGAAGCCGCTGAATTGACAGTTGAAGCGGCGAAGTTAGATATTACAAATAAAACGAGAACCGATTGGAATCAATATAAAGTTGATCAATCGCAAGTTGAAGTCCTATCAAATCTCTCTGAAATGACTAAGGGCGTGTATGAGTCTTATGTCAGACAATTCGGTATAGGTAAGAGAACCTGGCCTGAGGTTTTAAATGCTAGGAAAGAAGCTACTCAAGCGAAGTATTCTCTGGCGGAATCAGATTGGAACAGCTTTCTTTCGGGTATAAAAGTAAAAATTTATACTGGGGCTATTAATGAGAATAATTTGGATATGATGAATTAAATGGCAAAACAGCCGTTAAATTTGCAAGACGAAACAATTGGCATAACTGACGAATCAGATTCAAACCATTTTGAAAATCATTTAGCGACAGCTTTATCTCGCATTGCCGCCATTCAGGGCTATGCAGTCCCTGCTCATCGGTTTTTAATGTCTACCATGAATATTCACGGTGCAGCCATTCAAAAACTCAGCGCTGAATTGCAAGCGCGAGAAATTTGGCTCACTTTTTTTTCCAACGGTGAAGCTTATGAAATCACTCATATCAAAGGCAAAGAAGACTTTCCCGCTCTTTGGATTCCATCTCTTGACTCAAATATTAAGGTGCTCAAAGGGTTACTTTCAGACGGCTCCTTTATCTCAGAGGATGAAACCGGCAAAGAAATCACGATCGACAGCAGCGAGGTTGTTAATGGAAAAGTTCTTGTGCTCAGGCCTAAACTTGACCTCAAACATAGCCAAAAAACACCAAAGTCAGCAAGGGAATGGTTCTTTTATGCGATAAAAAAAAGGAAAGCACCTTTCATTGAGGCAATTATTGCTTCTTTAGTCATAAGCGTTCTGACTTTAGGAATTTCTTTTTATACGATGCAGGTGTACGACCGTGTGATTTCAACGCAGAGTTATTCAACTTTAATTGTGATTACTATAGGTGTTCTTATTGCTGTTTTCCTAGAATTTTTAACCAAGGAAATTAGAGGAAGAATTTTAGATAAGGCATGTAAATTCATTGACATTGAATTATCCGGCGTTTTCTTTGGGAAGATGTTGTCTATAAGAATGGACGCTAGACCTAAAACTGTAGGAACTTTTGCAGCACAGATAAAACAATTTGAGATGGTGCGAAATTTCATGACGTCTTCTACACTTTTTGTCCTGGCAGATCTTCCATTCGTTATTTTTTTTATTGCTATCATATGGATGATTGGGGGCGCTATAGCACTTGTACCCCTCATTCTTTTGCCCCTTTCTATCTTTGCCGGTTTTTATGCGACGTGGAAGATCGGCGTACTTGCTGAGGACCAACTCACTGAATCTAATCAAAAAAATGGACTGCTTATTGAAGCTATTGATGGTATAGAAGCGATTAAGGCAGTTGGCGGCGAGTGGAAAATGTTAGAATTTTGGAAGCATTTAACTTTAAACACAGCAGATAAAGAACTTACGATAAGGACGATTACAAATATGTCGTCTAGTATTACTCAAACGGTCCAGCAGATTAGTTATATTCTCCTCATCGCTGCTGGTGTGTATGAAATCACAAATGGACATATCACAATGGGAGCCTTAATGGCTTGCTCTATCATAAGCAATCGGGCTTTATCCCCCATTGCGCAAATTTCAGGAAAAATTGTGCAATGGCAACACGCTAAAGTAGCGCTTAAGGGGCTTGATAATATTATGAAGTTACCTACAGATCGCAACGAGAACATGCAAATGATTATTCCTGAAATCTGTGAAGGTAGAATTCGTACTACAGGTTTATCATTTGCCTACTATGAAGAAAGTTTAGCTTTAAATAATGTGAATTTAAATATTAAACCCGGTGAGCGCATTGCAATCATTGGGCCGGTGGGGTCTGGTAAGTCCACTTTAATTAAAACGCTGTCAGGGCTGTACCGCCCCACAAAAGGGCAGGTTTTTTTAGATGAAGTTGATATGGCGCATATTGATCCCGAGTTTTTAAGGGAGTCTATAGGATACTTAACTCAAGATGTAAGACTCTTTAATGGCTCATTACGCTATAACCTAACGATCGGACTTCCGTCGCCCAGAGACTCCCAAATACTTGAGGCCTGCAAAAAAACAGGGTTGATTGAGATCATAAAAAATCATGACAAAGGCCTTGAACTACCAATTCATGAGGGTGGCAGGGGTCTTTCAGGCGGACAAAGGCAGTTAGTTGGGTTAACGCGAGTTTTAATAGCGAAGCCAAAAATAATTTTGCTGGATGAGCCCACTGCATCCATGGATGGAGATTTGGAATTAAGAATCATGAAGTCCTTATTCGAAGAGTCTAGGAAAGATTCCGTCATTATCTTATCTACACATAAATTGGCTTTATTAAACTTTGTCGATCGAATTATAGTTTTAGATAAAAGTAAGGTGGTGCTTGACGGTCCAAAAGACCAAGTCTTAGCCAAGCTTTCAAATAAACCTGTTAAAACTGAGACCGCTAATCAAGCAGTTAAGTCCGCTTAATTGACAGGCAGACATTAAAAGCCCGCGGGTATTTATTAAAGGAATCAAGTTGTTCGGAAAAAATTTCAGCAAAAATAACCATAAAATTCAGAGCGAAGAAGGGTCTAGCAATCTTGTGCTATGGATTATTGTTGTCACACTTGTCATCTTTATCCTATGGTCATCAATCTCTCGTATTGATCAAATTACAAGGGCGCCAGGGCAGGTGATTGCAAGTTCACGTACCCAGATTATTCAGTCAAGCGATGGCGGGGTCATTCAAGAAATGCTAGTTAAAGAAGGCGATATCGTCTCAAAGGGTGAGGTTTTGGTGAGGCTTGATCAAGCAAAGGTCGAGGCGGCTTATCTAGAAACGCGAGCCAGGGAAGTGGCCTTAACCTCGTCACAGGCAAGACTCAAGGCAGAAATTTTCGGTGGTGAACCTAAGTTTCCAGATAACATTAAAAATTATCCACAATTTCGTGAGGCGCAACTGTCCCTCCTTAAAAAAAGACGCACTGCCATTAATGAAGATATCGATTCGCTTAATCGCATGCTCGTGTTGGCAAAAAAAGAATTAAGTTTATCGACTCCCTTATTAAAAACCGGTGATGTGAGCTTAGCTGATGTCATTAAATTACAAAAGCAAGTAGCTGATCTTGATGCGCAAATTACAAATAAACGTAATAAATATTTTCAAGACCTGCAGTCCGAACTCTCTAAAGTTCAAGAGGACCTAGCCTCTACCCAACAGATGTTGGCCCAAAAAAAAGATCAATTAGACCATATAGAACTTAAAGCCCCTGCGAATGGGATTGTTAAAAATGTTCGTATCACCACACTCGGTGGTGTCATTCGTCCAAGCGAGGAAGTGATGCAAATTGTTCCTATTGAAGATAATCTTGTAGTGGAAGCTAAAATTAAACCAAGCGATATTGCGTTCTTAAAGACAGGACTGGATGCCAACGTCAAAATAGACGCATACGATTACACCATTTATGGGACATTAAAAGGCAAGCTCATATATATTAGTCCGGATACAATTTCAGAGGAATTAAAGCAAGGCGAATTACCTTATTACCGCGTTCAGGTTCAAACAGATGGCAAGCACTTTTCAGGTAAGCCCAATCAAAACATCATTATCCAGCCTGGTATGACCGCATCCGTAGAAATCAAAACAGGTCAAAGTACAATCTTAAGATATATTACAAAACCTCTCGTGAAAACATTGAACGAGTCTTTAGGCGAGCGATAACTGTAGACCAATATTTTGTCAGTGAAGTAGTTTCTTTCTTTTTTTTACAGTGTCTGTCAATGCTTGATCTGGTTCGTTTTTCATGACCTGCCACAGGCTCTTTTTTTCGAGCTTACTCATCAACTCATTAAAGATATTCATGAGTTTTAAATTGCATGAAATCGTAATTTCATGATGATTATTGATGTTGAGGCTAAGAAGCGTTAAACATTTCTGTGTCTTGAGTGGTTTTTTAAATTTTACATCGCTTACGAACTGGAGTGGACTCTTCTTGTCTTCCTCAGAATCAGGTCCTTTTTTCTCACCAAAAGAAATATCACGCAATATATATTCTTTGTTGAATTTTTTAACGTCGTCGGAAACAAATCCTACGCCATCTGATTCTGAATGTTTCTGTATGTATGCATTAAAATTATCCACAATAATTTTAGTGACTCTTCGCGTCAAAACAATTTTAAAAAGGCTGGCGTCTGTATTAATAATAGTTACCATGAGCCTATCCGCTTGCACTAGATACTTCCCTTTGATTTCTTTAATGGGCATATTGATTAATAATTATTGAGGCTTAAGAAATTTGAGAATTTTAACAATAGATTTATCTATTGTTAACTGACTTGAATTAATCACGACGTCTGGGTTCATTGGTTCTTCGTATCGCGAATGGATGCCAGTGAAATTTTTAATTTCGCCAAGCCTTGCTTTTTTGTAGAGTCCTTTGGGATCGCGTTTTTCGCATTCGGACAAGGGCGTGCTAATATAAATTTCAAAAAATTCATCGCCACTAAATTTAGACCGAGCCATTTGCCTATCTTTTTCGAATGGAGATATGAAGGTGACAATCACGATAAGCCCGGCATCCACCATAAGTTTTGCAATTTCAGCCACACGTCTTACGTTTTCCACACGATCCTCTTCAGAAAATCCGAGGTCATAATTGATCCCATGTCTAATATTGTCACCATCTAAAATGTAGGTTCTTTTATTTCTTTTGAATAATTCTTTTTCAAGTGCATTAGCGATTGCTGATTTACCCGAACCAGATAAGCCTGTAAACCACAGGCACATTGGTTTTTGTTGATTCAATTGACTTCGCAGTTCTTTATTGATCTCGAAGTATTGATTTTGAATATTTTTTGATCGGCGAAGAGCAAAATGAATGATGCCTTCCCCTATATATTTTTTAGTTTTAAAATCAAGCAAACTAAAGCTTCCTGTGTGGCGATTATTTTCATAAGGATCGAAGGAAAAATTTTCGCTTGAAGCGATGACACATCGTCCGATATGATTCATGCTTAACTGAATCGTTGTTTTATCTTCTAGATTGTTATAATCCAGTACGTTTTTTATTTTGACGACACTCACTTCTATTTCATGTGATCCGCGTTTTAATAAATACTTTCTCCCCACAAAGATAGATTCTTTTTTATAAATGGCGAGGCTCACTTCAAACTGATTTGCGACTTCAGCAGCGTCCGCACTCGTGCTTATAATTTGCTCCTGAAGCAGTGCATGATTTTCCTTATCAAAAACAAGTAGCGGTGTTTGGCCAGTTTGAGCCTTAGCAACTTCTTTTCCATTTAAATATATTTTTTTAACTTTACATTCAAATCCTGACGGAAGCATCCGAACTTTTTCTTTGACTGATATGTTTCCGGAGACGATTTTTTCTGCAAATTTTTTGGCATGTAATTTTTTGCTATAGAAAATTCTCAGCGGCTCTTTGGACTGCTTCAATTTTTTTTTATGGATACATTTATTCAATGCATCTAACCACAAAGTTTTGTCTGTGACCGTGTTTAATTTTTTTATCTTAGGTTTAGTAACAAGGGTAATGAAATCAAATTTAGAATTTAATTTGTAGTGCTGATTGATACATGACTGATAGGCCTTAATATCTTTGACAGTTTTTTCATTGAGTTTTGCCTGAGAGGTATGGATGATTACTACTGTATCTCTTGGCGCGAATAAGGCACTTAAGAAACATTTCTTTTTAACCGCCTCGGTTAATCCTTCTTCATGATCCACAGTAATAATTGTTAAATCAGACTTTATCAGTGCCAAGATAGACTTCTTGGATAAGCTTACAGCATGCTCTACACTAAAAGTAAGCGCTTCTTTTTGTTTGTCATACGACGTAAAAGATTTTATGTGAGACGGATTTAAATTTGCATAAGCTTGATTCAAATCTTTAAGCATTATGGAAGGCTTATCAAAAAAAAATAAGTTTAAGGAATGAGCGGCGTTTATCATTTAAAATTTTACGGTGCGGGATAACGTAACCGACATTGTGCCATATCTTTTTCTGTGACCGAGGGGGGGGGTGGATTGGCAATTCTGGGGCCACACTCAAAAGCACTTGACATGACATCTGAGCAACCCTCCGAGTGAATAAGACCCAGTGCGTGACCGAATTCGTGGTCGACTACCTTCTGAAGCAGGCGAGGATCGTTTTGGATATCCTTATTAACGATGTTAACGATGATGTCTGCCTCAAGGAGTTCCTCGCTTTGAAATTTAGTTTGTCTTAACGTTAAAGCCCTGATAGGGGCCGCCAATTGACGCCATCCCATAACATTGAGTCTATCTTGTTGTTTCACAGGGGACTCGAGGACACCTTTAAAGTTGATTTGAAGGCCGCACGCCTCCCAAGTTTGGGCAGCATGTTGGAAAAGCTTGACAGCGTCTTCCTTATTTACCCAAGGAGGTTCAAGGAAGCTGGAGTAGTACCAGTCGAAGTGACCTTGAGACCAATAAAATGTTTTTTTAGGCGGAAATGGTTTGTTTTTATCAATTCCTTCCATTTCATCTGACATGGCAGAGGAAAAGTAAAAGCAAAAGAATAAAAGTAAAAAAGAAGACCGAAGACGTAATGACATGAGCTTTATTTTAGCATGCCACCCCACTGTTGTTTTTTTACAACATACATGTGGCTTAAATTTACACGAAGTTGACAATTTACGAATCATCTTAATTAATTTTAAACTCATTTAAAATCATAGTGTTATGAATATTAATTAGGAGGGCTATGTTCTAAATTTAAGACTAAATAAATCAATTAATGCGTGAGGATTCTAGCCAAGCTTAAAATTCAAAGAAAAACTCTAAAAAAGCTTGCACGGATCTCACTTCGTATACTAACATGTTGGTGTAATCAGAATTATGTACTAAGCAGTTGCTACGTGCATTTTTTGTGAAAACATTATTTTTTTGAAACCCTTATTAATTATTAACTAAAGAAAGTCGCCAACGTATGAAAAAAAATAAAGCTCCTCAGGCTAACAAAGCGGAGAAACAAAAAATAATTTCAAGCCAAAAGGTATCTGCTGATCAACATGATCACCAGGCCAGCGATGCGATCCATGCAACGCTTGCGGCTGGAACACAAGCCTCTATCCTTTCAAAACAGCTTAAAAAGAATGCTCATCACCAAGGTGATGCTGAAACTACCAACCATTTGCCAGGCGAAGCAAATGCAGAATTAATAGACGCTTATGCTGCGATTGAGAAACAACTTTCAGATTCTGACAACATGCAATTCTTAGCTGCGGCCTCTGGCGACGCTTCAGCTTCAGCAAATGCTACAAATAATAAGGGCGATAAAGATAAGGTCGTGATTACTCAAGACAGCGGAAGGGGTAATCATAATTACCTTCTTTGGCTTCTAGGCGGAGGCCTTCTCATTGGCGGCGCGGCAGCGGCTGCCGGAGGTGGCGGATCAAGCTCATCAGATCCAACACCACCACCACCACCAACACCAGGTAAAATTACTAATTTTGAAACATTCTGTGACAATGCAGTCACAAGCCTTCAACTTTTAACTGGCTTAAATACTTTCAACTTAGGATCTAGCAATGTGCCGACAGGCTACCTCGATGTCAATATTGATACGGGCGTTAATAGACCTGATTCTGTGGCTGGCGTGACCCCAACTAACTTCTTAAATAATAATAGCTACCATGTGACTTCTTATGCCAATGCGTTAGGTGTGAGCCCCGTCGTCAATCCTGCAGGCTTAGCAGCTGTTTTACAAAATAACCAAACTTTTGGTGGAGGTAATATTGACTTTAATGTTGATGTAAACCTTGATACAACGCTTTCTACTCAAGATAAAGTCATTTGGATGCACGAAGTATCGGCGCATACCACAGCCGACACAGGTCTTGCAAATCTTGTGAGTGCGACAATCCATGCAAATGCGGATGCCACAAACCGCAGTGACGCTGAGATCGGCATTTGTTCAGTCAATATTGATGTCTCAGGCAAAACTGAAGCTTTCGCTTCTGCAAGTGCTACAGCATCCGCTTCTCAAGGTGCGACTGCGCGCGTTATCATTGAAGACCTTCAAGTGAAGGCATCAGTCTACAATAGCACCTACAATAATCTTGATGGTAATTCAGGCAATAACACTTATGGTGGTTCAGCCGAAGCTCGATTAAATTCGATTGGCGCTTTTGCCTCTCAAAGTGCTGAGGCACATGTGACCGTGGACAGTGCCCTGGTATCAGCCTACTTAGGACAATATGGTGTAGGTGGTGAAGTCTTGGCCGATATGGGTCGCAATTCTGCTAGCATCATCGCGAATGCTTATGCGAGTAGCTCATCCCCCCTAAACACACTTCCAACGGGTAATCATATTTCAGAGGCGACCGTTACGATCGGTAACCTAGATATTCATGCTGAAAGTTTTGCGGTAGATAGCTATGTGGCTGCAGGTATGGCTATTGGTTATAGCAATAGTTCTTCAGCAAGCGATGTCTCGGCAACAATCGAAGCACGAAGCACAGGCACCCAAAATTATGTAATAACTACCTCAGCCCCTATTCCAGGATTTACACCGGATGCAACGGACACAACTAATATCCCACAAGCACTCCATGCATCGGTCACGATCGGCAACATTAATATCAGTGCTACCGCGGACCGAGCATCATCACTCGCCTACGCAGGCTTAGCGGCTTCTGGCTATGATGTGTTGGCATCCATCGGTGCGCTTGCTTCGTTTTATAGTTCTGGCTCAGAAGAACATACGAGTACCTTAACTATTGGTGACATTAACATTTCTGCAACTGGCAAGATGGTTAACGCTGATGCGCACGCGATTGTCGCGGCTTCTGGTTACGCGTCTAATAAATTGGACATCCATGCAGAGGCTTATTACAACGGCAATGCGACAGTCACCATTCATGACATTAATATTACAGCGACAACAGGTCTTCCTAATTCCACCGCTCATTTTGATTCAGGCGGCAGGGCGGTGGCAGGCTTAGCAGGTAATGCTGTTTCAGCGTCAGGCTACTATTCCTCTTACAGTGGCGTTAATATCTCAGCGATCGCGGGTTCGTCATCTTCATCCGCTTCAGAGGCATCCGCTGCTTACTTAACGATTGGTAACATTAATATCGAGGCGCATAGTCATATCACAGAAGGTACAGCGAATAACCATGACGATGTAGGCAGGGGAACCCACTCCGCGGCGGCTTTCATGGCAGCAAATGCGAATGAAAGTGTTTATGTGAATATCGAAGCGGAGGCATCTAGCTCCGGCGATAGTTACAGTGCTGTAGCGATTGCGGACATGGGTCACATCAACATTATTGCAACAGCTGAAGGCGCTGATGGCCGTGCAACGGCTTTCGTAGCCGGTAATAACAATGGCACATACGCCGATTATGCTGAACTCGAAATTGAAGCCGAGGCTATTGGCAATAACACGACAGCTAATCTTACGATTCAATCTTTCAAGGTGAGCGCAAGTGCGTCCTTAAATTCAGCGACAGCCGCGATGGTAGGTCACACAGACCGTGCAAAAGTAGTCTTTACAGCTGATGCAGATGGCCATAATGCACACGCCGCGCTCGATATCGTGGGCAACATCGACATTACTGCCCAAGGACCCAACGAAGCCGGCGCCGCCATGATCGGCGAGGTTCATGGTGATGCTTCTATTGAATTCTTAGCTTCTGCAAGTGAAAACTCTAACCCACCCACACTAAATGACACTTCAGCGAGCGTTCATATTGGGAACATCAATATTGGAGCTATTGCGGCGACAGATGATTCCGATGGAGATGCGATAGCAGCGATGATGGCGCGCGTATCAAATTACAACGTTGGTGCTTCGATAGATTTTAGAGCTGATGCATATAACGCAAACGCAAATCTTGATATTGGGTCAGTCAATGTGGACGCTACGGGTTACTATGCCCAAGCGGGTTTAATTTCAACTGTCACTGCATACAGCAATTTTGGCTCTAGCACTGCGTCCGTTAATATCAGTGCAAGTGGATATGCCGGTCACGCCGATGTCAATATCGGCACGATTCATGTGGAAGCAAGTGGTTATGACGCGGCTCGTGCTGGCGGTGTTTTTGGTATTAACGCTGGTGAAGACGCAGATGTAGCTGCACAAGTAAATATTCACGCAGGAAGCTATCTCGGTAACGCAGACGTTAGCCTAGGTAACCTTGAAGTGATTGCTCAAGCCCAACATGCGACAGCTATGATCGTAGGTCAGATGTCTAACACAGGATATGGAGGAGTCCTTAGCGCTTCTGTAAATATATCTTCGACTTCCTACCTTGGTCAAAGTAACGTGGATATTGGGTCCATCCTCGTGGACGCTGAAGGGTCAGGACAAGTTCCTAGCCTCTTTGGGAATAACCATGCCAAAGCCTTCATGGCGGGAGAAATTCACGGCGCAACAAATTACTCCGTTGTTTCTGATTACTTATCTGCCAGAGTGAATATCGGAGCTCTTGGATTAAATATCCCAAATTTCATTGGATATTCCAGCCCAGATAGCGCTGCAAATGTCACAATCGATGAGATTAAGATCATGGCTAATACTGATCTACCTGCTATCGGCGGCTTTTTAAATACCTATGCTGCATCCGCGTTTATGGCCGGAAATGTATTCGAGGGTGATGGCGGAGGTTCTCCTTTCTCGCCTGTCGATTTATATCATTTATCAGGTGATGCGAGTGTAAACATTTCAGCGACCGGATACCTTGCGGGCAAGGCGTCTGTCTCGATCGGTAATATTGATATCACGTCGGACGTTCACCAACAAGGTATTCACTTAGGTGAAGATTTTATTTCTTCAAGAGCCTTTATGGCGGGCGATGCGCTTAATAATAAAGTCGAAATTCATGCAAGTGCGACTGATATTGGTGGCCCATTCAATTTAAATAACGTTGCAGGCGCTGATGCCTCAGTCACGATTGACGAGATTAATATTAAGGCCTCGTCGAACGCCAGCGGCTACAGCGGCGTTGGTTTCGGTCGTCAAATAGACGCGTTTGTCGTGGGTGCTAGTGGCTACGGAAACGGTGCTAACTTAAGCATTTCAGCCGTAAATTCTGCAGGACCTGCGTCAGCAGCTAATATACACATCGGTAACCTTGATGTCACCGCATCCGCCGAAGCCGGCTTCAGTGGTTTTGCAGTCGAGGCCTCCCTCGTGAATACTGGCGACGCTGGCGGCTTCTTTGGTGGTGGATCTTATGGGGAAGATACCGAAGGCCGCCTATTGATAGGTGCTTATAGTTCAGCCTACGATGGCACGGCGAACGTGGATATTTCATCGATGAATGTGAAAGCCCATGTTGACGGCTCAGGCTATGCTTTCTTAGCTTCAGCCAGCCTAGTAAAAGCTGATCACGCAACAGCCTATATCGGCGCCCAAGCGTCTAACACTTACAGCGCGGAAGCGTCACTCGATATCGGCAGTATCACGCTAACAGCTGGCGGTGCCGCAATTAATTCAGCGATCGCTTTGATCGGCGATTTTGATGCGACCTTATCTATTGGCGCTCGAGAAAGTGATTTAAATAATCAAGCCCATGTATCCATTGGAAGTATTGACGTAGAAGCACGTGGTTTTGCTGAAGGAAGTGTTCTTGGACCTATCGGCGGCTTTGTAAATGTCGCAGGACTTGCTGCAGCAGATGTTGCTCACGTGAATTTTACGGCAACTTCCTACGGCGTTAACGGTGGTCTCAATAAACCTCACTCCTTAGCGAGCCTCAACATCGACGAAATCAATGTCACGGCGGACGGCTCAGGCTACTTAAGTTTAGCCTTCCACGAAGAAGGTGTTTTCGCACAAGGCGTGATGGCGGCTTATGCAAGCTTAGATGGCAACGCTGAGGTTACGATCGGTAATGTGTCCGTGGAGGCTTCAGGCGGCCAAGGTTCGGTTGCTGGCCTGGCTTTAGGTTATTTAACCGCCTCACAAAACTTTGCGGCATCTGTTTCGAATTATAATACTTATGGGAATAATCAAGCCGGTCATCATGCAGAGGCGCACCTTAAGATAGGCGACGCTAGCGACCCTTCCTCAGGCATTCATGTGCTCGCTGAGACTGGATCAAATACCAACCTTTATAACAATGGCTCAAGCTATGCGGTTGCAGGGATCGCACTCGGCGCCCAAATCAACAATGTTAGCCTAGAAGCTATCATTTCAAGTTACGTGACCCACGCGGAAGCTTCAGTGGATATTAATGAAATCACGATTCACGCGACGAACCAAATCCAAAACTTAGACTCCCATGAGAACAATGCTTTCGCAGGTTTAGCGATAGGATCAGTTCGAAATGCGTTTAGTGCTACAGGTTATGTTAATGATGCACCGTACGCAGGGGTTCATATCAATGCATCGGTGACCAATTATGTGTCTAACTATGTAATTAATAATCACCAACAAGACGTTCAGGCGAGTGTGAATATTGGTAATATTGATATCAGTGCTCAGGCAATCACAGGTCAAGCTGACGCAGCTTTTGCTATGAATGCTTTGGAAGCGTTTAATTTGAACGAAACAAATGGCGGTAGCCATGGTATATTTAGTGGTACTGATCAATACACAGCAGAAGCTTCAGTTGAAATCAATGCATTTAGCGAAGGATATGGTGACAGTGCTATTGCAAATGTCACCATTGGTAATATTTCTATCGAAGCGTCCTCTGATTCAGCGCTCACCTTAAACCATGATAATTACGGTCCACTTTCATATGGGGCTGGGGCGGGTTTCGCGATCAACGCTGCTATAGTGAATCATACGAGTTGGACTTCATACGCACCGAACTCAGCAATCACATTCGACAATGTTAACCAAAGCTTTAATGCTACTAATTATGTTGCATTAGGCGCGATTGGCTATAACGACGGACAAGCATCACTCACACTAGCTGATATCACGATTGCAGCCACGAGCCTTGAAGACACGGCTTTAGCTGCGATTGCCGGGAATGCTTATGCGTCAAGCGATGTAAATATTGGCGTATACAATTTGTCAGGTTCAGACCCTGGTGATGTCGACAGTCAACAATCGTTTGTTATCGACACTACCGTGGATGCTAATGCATTCGCTTTGATTGGTGCTCAAGCCCTTGATCATGCGGTTGTGAATTCAGTCATAGGCAATATGGATCTTACAGCAACAAGCGATAGTCCTGATGAAGCTGCCATTGCAGGCATTGCAATAGCCTCTCACGCAAATAACTTTATGTCTGTGACAAGCTATGCGAGTATAAATGTAGACGGCGTTGCAGATACTTTAGTCGCGACGGCGCACGTGGATATTCAAGCATCTGCCTATGCCACTGTCACATCGTACTTGGGCGCATCCGCACATCAAACATCACATGCGACTTTAACAATTCAAGATATCCATATCCACGCAAACTCAACGGGTGGTGATGGTTTTGCCATGGCGGCCATGGCGGCCAGTGCCACTGCGAATGCTGAGGCTTACGCCCTAGCTGATGCGAGAATGAGTGGCGCAAATAACTTTGTGGGAGAAGACCAGTTTCTTAACATCAATATCGATGCTGACGCTTATGCAGGAGCACTTGCTTCAGCTTCGGTCAATGCATTTATAGGTGCCGCTGCCTTTGATAGTGGCGTCGCTGAGGTTGATATTGGTAATATTCATATAGAAGCGACGGGTCATTATGCAATCGCTGCCATAGGTGCTCTCGCTAATGCAAGTGCTTATGCAAGTGCTAATGCCTATACGAGCTATGGAGGCATTTCAGGAACCCATGAGCCTTTCAATAGAATAGGAGATACTAATGTTTCCACTAATGCTTCTGGTTACGCTTATGCGAACGTAGACGTCCAGGTAGGTGCCTTTGCGACCGACCAAGCGACAGCAAACCTTGATATCGCATCGATTACATTGGAGGCGACAGGTACATCAAACGGTTCGCACACAGGTAGAGCGATCGCGGCTTTAGGTTACGGCGCTCACGCAAGCGGAAGCGCTTCTGGTTATTCTTCTTACGCTGAGGTGGACGCGGGTGTTTATGCGTATGCCATTAATAATGCGAATGTCGATGTTAATATCGGCTACAGCGAAGTAGCACCTTTGGTTGAGGGCCCAACAACCGGTATCTCACTCACAGCAAATAATGAAGCTAATGGCGACGCGAATGCCTTCCTCGCAGGAGGTGCTGATAACCTTGCGCGTGCATATATTTCAAGCTTTGCATCTGACAATGGTGCCGCGAATCTAGCGATCGGCACACTCCACATAGAAGCGACAGCAGCCAATGGCGATGCCGTGGCGGCTTTAGCCTCAAGTGCTTTCTCGGTTGAAGCTAATATTATCGCAAATGCAATTGAAACAGGACAGGCAGATTTAACCATCCAAGGCATTGAACTAGAAGCGACTTCTCTCAGAGGAGGCAGCGCGACTGCGGGCCTCATTGGTGTTGACTACTCCACTTCAACTGCACACATCGCCGCTGTTGCTCAAAATTCAGGTATCGCGACATTAACCATCAATGATGGCATTACCATAAAAGCGATTTCAGACACTGAGAGTGCTTTTGCCGGCATGTATAACGAAGGTAAAGACGCTGTAATGAAGGCTGATGCTTCGGGCGACGGGGCACAAAGCGAATTGAATATTCTAGGCGACATCAACATTTCTGCTTACGCGAAAATGTTTGCGACAGCCTCTATATCAGCGATCCAAGCGTATGCAAATGATTTCGGGCAAGCCAATATTACCCTCGGAGGTCATTTAGATATCTCAGCGACCTCGACAGCATATGGCGCGCAAGCTGGCACCCTCATTAATGCGGTAGCGGATAATGGTGGTATAGCACGTATCGATGGTGGGGCAGATATAAGTATCACAGCCCATGGTAAACGTGCGGCTGAAGCATACTTATATACCTCAGCCTACGCATCAAATTTCCTATCACCTGGTAATGAAATTGCGTCGATCACTGTAGGCGACATCAATGTGTCAAGCTACGTCACAGCGCAAGTGGATGTGCCAAATTACACCTCATATGCATTGCTTGGTATCAGAGCGATCGTAGGTGAAGATTCCGTCGGAAGTGCCACCATCACAGCGGGCAATATTCATGTGCATGCAGGTGCTGAATCCGGAAATACTTTTGCGGGCCTTGATATTTATGCGTCAGCCTATGAAAGTGGCTATAACGATCAGCACGCATCATTCCATTTAGGCGATATCTCGATCACAAATAGCGCCACAATGACGGGCTACCAGTATCCTGGGTTTGCCGGAAATCTTAACTTAATCATCAATAATTATGATGGCGATTTAAGTACGGTCGGCAATATCGACATTACCTTGGGCTCTAACCTCAACGGCTATGCTGAAATAGGTTCTCAGTCTTCAGGTTACGACGCCCACACGATTGCATTTGGAAACGTGGAGATTCATTTAGGTCACGATAGCTATATGTCAATGTATGTGGATCAGAGTTATGTCACCTCGACGGCTTCCAGAGATCTAACGATCACAGGCGGAACGGGTAGCGAGTTCCTACTCAGAATCGCAGGAGATGCGACCGATAACAACGCGATTACAGGATCTACTGCAAGTTATGGATTCAATGATATCAACCTTGATGCTTACCAAGGCAGCTTCGACTTAGTGATCAGTGATGCAGGAAACGTCAGTGTGGATGGTAACGTCGACAGCATTAGCTTCGGGTCACTTAACAGTGCAGGGCTTTTAGATGGTAGCGAGTTAGGTATCAGTCACCTTACGATCAGTGGCTTCGACTCTAATGACACGATTACGTTTGCCTTCGACCCTGCTACTAACGTCAACGTTGATAGCGGAGGTTTCGATAACTTTGAAGACATTGCGAACACCACAGAGAGCAATATAGACAGCTTGTGGTCGGGCATTCAAACAGCGATGGTTGGCCTTGATGGCTTCAGTGGCCAAGCAGGATTCGTCTACGATCAATTCGACGAAACCACTTCTGGTATCGACATCAATGGTGACGGTAACTATGACAACACAATAGGCGTCTTGGCTTACGGATCAAATAGCACGGGTATTACGAGTGTTATCTTCCTAGAAAATCCAGCGACCCATATCTTGGCGTCTCAGATTTACGTAGACCAACCAATATTACCTTAGTTTGATCTATAGCAAAAAAACCGTAAGTAGAATATCACTTACGGTTTTTTTATTTATCCAGTTACACGGCACGCCCTAAAAATATAAAGAATAGAAAATATGGCAAAAACGAAAAAAAACACAGAAAAAAAAGAAGCGCCTCCTAAAAAAAATGTTGAAACTACCAACCCTAATGAGAATCTTGACAAGAATGTCAGTCTCTCGAATATTGATGACCTAGATCTCCCTAAATTAAAAGCCGCTGTACTAGCAAGGCAACAAGTGCTCTTCCAGAATGCGCGCGATTCCTTACAAGAGATCTTAAAGCGCAGAAACGATTGGATTCCAGCCAGGCGTGAATTAGCACTTTTATATTTCTCAACAGAAAATTATATTGAGGCTGAAAAATTTCTCCTTAATGAAGTGAAGCTCTTTCCGAAAGATGAGTGGATTAAATTATCCTTATGCCACGTTTACCGTCAATTAGGTAATGCAGCTTCTGAAATTACGGCCATTAAAGACTTTACACAGCTTAAATTTAATGAAGGCCTTATTCGTCGTTTATTTGAATTACAAAGAGATACAGGCGACCTGAAATCAGCCCTCGATACCGTATTAGCCTTGCG
>Ga0114967_10001223_pt1 | contig 21511 bp, 20 predicted proteins | sample M_130628_MF_Meta_FD_92639 | JGI IMG/M metagenome (GOLD analysis project Ga0114967, IMG submission 92639) | Freshwater microbial communities from Lake Montjoie, Canada to study carbon cycling - M_130628_MF_MetaG | ecosystem: Environmental > Aquatic > Freshwater > Lake | place: Lake Montjoie... | reverse complement strand
TTATTGAGTATTTTATTTTATAAAAAAAGACAAAATCAATTTGTGATAAACCGATTGACAATCATATTGAATTTAATTTTATTAGGATTATTTGTGTATTATTCCCTAAATTTATCTGGAGAAGCTGTTGCAGTTTCTGAGAAAGGTATTGGGATGTTCCTCCCTATTGTTGCTATCGTTTTCTTGGCTTTGGCCAATAGAGCCATCAAAAAGGATGAAGATCTCGTAAAATCTGCTGATCGTTTACGATAAACCTATAAACTTGTTTATTAATGCGAAGAAAAACCTGAACGAAAGTTTGGGTTTTTTTTCGTTTATATTTACCGCAATGTCCGCAAAGATTTTACACAAAGCTCGCAAAGTAAATCAGGGTTTTTCTACCACAAAAGCAACAAAGAAATATTTATAAAAGTCTATTATCCCTTCGTCTATACTCTTTATTCAAAATCTAAAATCTAAAATATTACCTTTTCCCGATTTCAATAATTTCCAAATTTGAAATTTTTTCTCCCTCAATTTCAAATCGTAGCATCGTTCTCATTTGGTGAAAACCACTTATTCCAGAAGCTCCAGGATTCATGTGTAAAAAATTATGTTTTTTATCAAACATCACTTTTAAAATGTGGGAGTGACCACAAATAAACAATTTTGGAGGATTATTCAACATTTCATCCCTAATATTCGGATTGTATTTACCAGGATAACCACCTATATGCGTCAGCCAAACATCCACTCCCTCACACATAAATCGATTGTGCAACGGAAATTCCATTCGCGCTTTATCGTCATCAATATTTCCAAAAACCGCACGCAAAGGCTTCAACTTCTTTATCGTATCGGTTACCGCCAAATCCCCAATATCTCCCGCATGCCAAACCTCATCCGCCAAATTAACGTACTTTAAAATCGTTTCATCTAGGTGACTGTGCGTGTCGGAAAGAAGCAATATTTTTCTCAAAATTGTTTTTTTAGGAGCTATTTCCAGCTTTCCGTTACAATCTGCGCAAAAAAGCGCAGGATTTTCACTTCAATCTGGGCTAGGATTTTGAGGTAAATTTAAACATTCCAACTCCAAATAAAAAATCATATTTACAATCAACTTTGATCACCTGCAATTTCGTAGCGAAAAAATTAATAAGTATCTTTACCACTTCAAAATAAGTCTATTGAGGTATTTCATAAAATTAGCATACAACGGAACAAATTACCACGGTTGGCAAGTTCAACCCAACGCATCGTCGGTACAAGAAACTTTGAATAAAGCCCTTTCCGTAATACTAAATTCTGATATAAATATCATGGGAGCAGGAAGAACCGACACCGGAGTTCATGCCAAAGAAATGTATGCTCATTTTGACTACGCTCCTACTCTTGAAATTGAATCAACGTTACACAAACTGAATTCCTATCTTCCAAAAGACATCGTGATTTACAATATAATTCCGGTTCATGATGACGCTCATGCCCGTTTCGATGCCAAAAAAAGAACGTATCACTATTATATTACTTCTGTGAAAGACGTTTTTTCTCAAGAGGAATGTTGGTATTTTCATCAAAATCTAGATGTAGAATTAATGAATCAAGCGGCGAAAATGCTATTTAATCATACCGATTTTCAATGTTTTTCTAAAGTAAATACCGACGTAAATACTTTCAATTGCACTATTTCTGAGGCGTATTGGACACAAGAAAACAACCAATTGATTTTTACCATTTCAGCAGATCGATTTCTACGAAATATGGTTCGCGCAATTGTTGGAACTCTCGTAAATGTTGGTTTACATAAAATCACCCTTTCCGATTTCAATTCCATTATTGATAATAAAAATAGAAATGAAGCCGGTTTTTCCGTTCCAGCACAAGGCTTGTTTCTAACTAAAATTGAATATGAATATATATAAATGCTTTTTTAAACAAACAAAACAAGTTACACTATCAAATTAATATGAAAGCAAAAGCATTCGATACCATTGTTTTTAAAAGGATATTAAAATATGCTCAACCCTATAAATTCCGATTTAATAGTGTTATTCTATTTGCCATTTTCCTATCAATTTTTGCTGCATTACGCCCCTATTTATTAAAATTAACCGTCGATGATTATATAAAAACTCACGATCAAGCGGGGCTTATATGGTACGTGACTTTAATGGGAATTGTTCTTATTCTGGAAGTACTTTCCAACTTTTTCTTTGTGTATTGGGCGAATTGGTTGGGACAAGATATTGTAAAAGATGTTCGTGTAAAACTCTTCAAACACATGTTGAGTTTCAAAATGAAATATTACGATACCGCTCCTGTTGGACAATTAATTACAAGGTCAGTTTCCGATATGGAATCCATTGCAAAAATTTTCAGTCAAGGGTTATTCATGATTGCCAGTGACTTACTGAAAATGCTTGTCATTCTAATTTTTATGTTGAAGGAAAATTGGAAATTAACAATTATTGTATTTATCGCAATGCCAATATTGGTATTCGTAACCCGAATTTTCCAACGCAAAATGCAAGTTACTTTTGAAGAAGTACGAAATCAAATAGCAAACCTCAACACCTTTGTTCAAGAGCGGGTTACCGGAATGAAAATCGTTCAACTCTTCAATAGAGAGACAATTGAATATGAAAAATTCAAAGAAATTAATGCGAAACATAAAAATGCTTGGGTAAAAACCATTCTTTACAACTCCATTTTTTTTCCAATTGCCGATATTATTTCATCATTAACTTTAGGTTTCATTGTTCTTTATGGAGGTTTCCGAATTCTAGATGGAGATACTACAACTACATTTGGAGATATCTTTTCTTACACCATGTATATTGGAATGTTATTTAATCCGTTGCGTCAAATTGCGGATAAATTCAACGAAATGCAAATGGGAATGATCTCTGCAAATCGTGTTTTTGAAATTTTAGATACTAAAGAACATATTCAAGACATTGGAACAATTGAGGCGCCAACATTTAAAGGAGCCATTGAATTTAATGAGGTTAAGTTCAGTTATATAGATAATGAAGAAGTAATAAAAGGAATCAATTTAAGTGTTCTGCCCGGACAAACAATAGCCATTGTTGGGGCTACAGGAGCTGGTAAAACGACCATTATCAATTTGCTAAATCGGTTTTACGAAATCAATAGCGGAACTATTTATATTGATAATCAGAACATTCACGATTACACATTGGATTCGCTGAGAAAACAAATCGCAGTCGTACTTCAAGATGTTTTTCTATTTGCAGATACTATAATAAACAATATTACGCTGAACAATCCGGAGATTTCTCGTGAGCAAGTAGTGGCAGCAGCCAAAAAAATTGGAGTCCATGAATTTATCAATAGTTTGCCCGGTGGTTATGATTATAATGTAAAAGAGCGTGGCGTAATGTTATCCTCAGGACAACGCCAATTAATTGCATTTTTACGCGCCTATGTTAGTAATCCGAGTATCTTGATTTTGGACGAAGCTACTTCATCAATCGACATGTATTCAGAGGAATTAATACAAAAGGCAACTGAAACAATTACCAAAGGAAGAACATCAATAATCATCGCACATCGATTGGCAACAATCATTAACGCTGACAAAATTGTAGTGATGGACAAAGGAATAATTGTTGAACAAGGAACGCATCAAGAATTATTAAATGTAACTTCCGGTTATTACAAAAACTTATACGATTCGCAATTTGTTTTAAATTCATAAATGGCATTATAAAATTGGTTAACTAATTGCAGTTTTCCTATTATCAAATAAAAATTAATTCATAAATTTGCGACAGATTTTTAATACATAAACATAAAATGACACGAGCTTTTGCGACTGCATTTTTACCATAATTAAATAAATAAAAAAGACACGAGCTTTTGCGACTGCATTTTTACCATAATTAAATAAATAAGAAAAAAATGAAATACGATATAATAGTTTTAGGAAGTGGACCTGGAGGATATGTAACTGCAATTAGAGCCTCACAATTGGGTTTTAAAGTTGCCGTTATTGAAAAAGAAAACTTAGGTGGAGTTTGCTTGAATTGGGGATGTATTCCTACAAAAGCATTACTAAAATCGGCACAAGTTTTCGATTACCTGAAGCACGCTTCCGATTATGGTTTAACTGTTTCATCGTTTGATAAAGATTTCACCGCTGTGGTAAGTCGTAGCCGAGGAATTGCTGACGGAATGAGCAAAGGGGTTCAATTCCTGATGAAAAAAAATAAAATTGATGTGATTGATGGTTTTGGTAAAATGAAACCTGGTAAAAAAGTTGCTGTTACCGCTGCCGATGGAAAAGTAACTGATTACGATGCCGATCATATTATTATTGCAACCGGAGCGAATTCTCGTGAATTACCCAACTTGCCCCAAGACGGCGTAAAAGTTATCGGTTACCGTAAAGCAATGACATTAGAAAAACAACCAAAATCAATGATTGTAGTAGGTTCTGGAGCTATTGGGGTTGAATTTGCACACTTTTATAACGCAATGGGAACCGATGTAACCATCGTTGAATTCCTTCCAAATATTGTCCCACTCGAAGACGAAGACATTTCTAAACAAATGGAACGTTCTATGAAAAAAGCGGGTGTAAAAATTATGACCAACTCATCTGTAGAAAGAATTGACACTTCAGGAAAAGGTGTAAAAGCCTTTGTAAAAACTGCTAAAGGGGAAGAAATTCTTGAAGCCGACATCTTACTTTCAGCTGTGGGAATCAAAACCAACCTTGAAAACATTGGATTAGAAGAAGTGGGAATTGCAACCGACAGAGATAAAATTTTGGTAAACGATTTCTACCAAACCAACATTCCGGGTTATTATGCTATTGGCGATGTCGTTCCAGGCCCAGCATTGGCTCACGTTGCTTCTGCAGAAGGAATCACTTGCGTAGAAAAAATTGCAGGATTGCACGTCGATCCTATCGATTATGGAAATATCCCAGGTTGTACTTATGCAACTCCAGAAATTGCTTCTGTAGGATTAACTGAAAAGCAAGCAATCGAAAAAGGATACGATTTAAAAATTGGAAAATTCCCATTTACAGCTTCAGGAAAAGCAAAAGCTTCAGGAACTCCTGACGGATTTGTAAAAGTAATTTTCGATGCCAAATATGGCGAATGGTTGGGCTGCCACATGATTGGTGCTGGTGTTACCGACATGATTGCGGAAGCAGTTGTAGCTAGAAAATTAGAAACTACAGGACATGAAATTCTAAAAGCGATTCATCCGCACCCAACAATGAGTGAAGCGGTCATGGAGGCTGTTGCAGATGCTTATGGCGAAGTGATTCACTTGTAAAAAGTTATTAAAAATATATCAATCCGTTTTGTGAATTCAAAACGGATTTTTTATTAATTGAATTATTTAATAGTAATCAAAAAAAAGTTACATTTGTAATATAAAATTAAATAATTCCACCAAATTAGTTTCAACGCCACAAATTCAAAAAGTTATAAATAATCAAACTCTTAGAATTTATGAATAATATAACTGTTATATTAGGCAATTACTTCGATACTTACTTTAGTTCAAAAAACACCCGTAAAATAGAATTAATAATACTTCGATTAGCTGTAGTATCCTTTTTGTTACATTTAGCACTTATATTTTTAGGAAACAATTTTTTATACTTTGAAAATTTTCAGCACAGTTACTTAAGAGCAATTTACACTCCATTTAGTTTCATTCTTTTTTATGAAGTTTTCCTATTAGTTATAATAATTCCTAAATCAATTTCTGAATTTGTGGGAAAACAATTTGAAGTAATTACATTAATTACCCTACGAAGTTTCTTTCACGATATAGCAGAACTTGATTTAAAAAATTCTATCAATATCTTTAATCCCGATTTTATAAGCTTAATGTATGATCTCTGCGCCGCATTGGTTATGCTTAGTTTGACGATTTTATACTATAAAATATATCAACATAATGGAAAAGCAGATGTGGTTAATCAGCTTACTAATTTTATTAATATAAAAAAAATGGTTTCCTTGGGAATGATAGTAATTTTATTACTGCTAAGTATAAGTAGTTTTTATAATTGGGGTTCTGAAATGATAATTGCTTTACAAACTGGTGAAAACTTCCCCAATGCAAACGCTGTGTTCTACTCCGATTTTTTCTCCATCATGATTTTTGTGGATGTATTGCTATTGATTATTTCATTTACCTATCATTTTTCTTTTTTCACCATTTTTAGAAATGCCAGCTTTATAATCACTACCATTTTAATTAGAATGTCGCTTACGATTGAAAAACCAATGAACTACATCATTATCTTAATAGGGTTTTTATTTTCTATTTTCTCCTTCTATCTTTTTGGATTAAGAAAAAAAATAGGACAATAACCAAATAAACTCATGAACAGTTCATTGCGAGCGTAACGCAGTGAAGCGTGACAATTTTCTTTTTTTTAACCGCAAAGTTCGCAAAGTCTTACGCAAAGTTCGCAAAATTTTTAAAGGATTAAACTAATTTCCAAAGATTTCTCAAATAACCAAATAACCGATACATCAAATAACTGATTAAACAATTCAACACAGAAGTCTAGCCCCGATGGAAGGGAAAATCATGCGAAATTTTTCGGCACGAAGCAATTGAGCAGATAGGAAAGACAGCGGTAAATAGATCCAAAAAAACAAACGTCCTATGGTTGTTTGCAGCTTTGAACTATGGAAACTTTTTGAAGCCGTCTAAAAAACGTATATTTGCACCAAATTTACTTTTATGACTACTTTCGAGCAATTCAATCTTCCTAAATCAGTTCAAAAAGCAATTGATGATTTAGGATTCGTAACGCCTACTCCAATCCAGGAAAAATCATTTTCTGTGATTATGTCAGGTCGCGATATGATGGGAATTGCACAAACGGGTACCGGGAAAACTTTTGCGTATTTGTTGCCCTTATTGAAATTATACAAATTCACCCCTACCGATACACCTAAAATTGTTATACTTGTTCCAACACGTGAATTGGTGGTGCAGGTGGTTGAAGAAGTTGAAAAATTGACAAAATACATGTCGGTTAGGACTTTAGGGATTTATGGAGGTGTGAATATCAATACTCAAAAAAAATCGGTATACCAAGGAATTGACATTTTGGTGGGAACGCCTGGACGGGTTATGGATTTGGCTTTAGACAGCGTAATCCGTTTTGACGATACACAGAAATTGGTTATCGATGAATTTGATGAAATGTTGAATTTGGGTTTCCGAGTTCAATTGACTTCTATTTTGGCAATGATGACGAGAAACAAACGTCAAAATATTCTTTTTTCGGCTACAATGACCGACGAAGTAGATGCGATTTTGAATGACTTTTTCGATTTTCCTGAAGAAGTTACGCTTGCAGCATCAGGAACTCCATTGGAAAATATCAAACAAATTTCATACGATGTTCCGAATTTTAACACGAAAGTAAACCTGTTAATTCATTTGCTTGAAACCGATGAATCGATGGAACGCATCCTAGTTTTTGTGAACAATAAGAAGATTTCGGATTTACTTCATGAGCGCATTGAAGAACAATTTGATGGACAATTTGGAGTAATCCACTCCAATAAATCTCAAAATTATCGTTTGAGTACAATGGCTTCATTTCAAGAAGGGGAACTGAGAGGAATTATCACCACGGATATTATGGCGAGAGGTTTGGATATTTCCAATATTTCTCACGTAATTAATTTTGAAGCTCCTGAAATGCCCGAATTGTATATGCACAGAATTGGTAGAACGGGTCGTGCCGATGCTACCGGAACAGCTATTAGTTTTATTACTCCTCGTGAAACCGACTTAATTACGGAAGTCGAAATTCTAATGAATCATGAAATTGACGTTATTGAATTTCCTGAAGTTGTAGAAATTTCTTCTAAATTAATTGAGCCTGAAAAAGACAAACAACCAATTAAATTTTTGCTTAAAAAACCAAAATTAGATGGTGAAGGTGCTTTTCACGAAAAATCAAAAAAGAATAAAAAAGTAAATCTTGGAGGTCCTTCAAAAACCAAAAAGAAAGTTTCTGGTTCTGTGAATAGAAATATGCTTAAAACGAGAGATAAGAAACGTAAAGATAAAAAATAGTTATTGTTTTAATGTTGATTCAAAAATATAAGCCATTATATAATAAAAATATGATTTGAACAATCAGAAAAAGTAGTATTTTTGACAAACAAAATTAAGAATGCAATTTAAACATCCAGAACTACTTTATTTTCTTTTTGTGTTGGTGATTCCAATTCTGGTCCATTTGTTTCAATTGCGTCGTTTTAAAAAAGAATATTTTACCAATGTTCAATTCCTAAAAGAACTTTCAATTCAAACCCGTAAAAGTTCAAAAATAAAAAAATGGTTGTTATTAATCACTCGATTATTACTATTAACAGCCCTAATTATTGCGTTTTCGCAACCTTTTTTCAAAGCCAAAGATTCTAAGAATATTTCAAACGAAATGTATATCGTTTTGGATAATTCCTATTCGATGCAAGCCAAAGGTAATAAAGGCGAATTATTGAAAAGAGCGATTCAAGAATTATTAGAAAACACCCCAGAAAATGGAACTTTTTCATTGATTACCAATACCGAAACGTATTGGAATACCGACATTAAATCAATCCAAAAAGAAGTTCAAAATATCAGTTATAGTGCACTTCCATTTCAACTGGAAAGCGCAATGGCAAAAATTAAATCTAGAAAAAGCGCCAATAATAAAGATGTAATTATCATTACCGATGCAATTGGTTTAAAACCAAAACAACTAAAAAGTATCGATAAAAATTTCAATACTTACTTCATTAATCCTGAGGCCGAGCAAAAAAATAATATCTCAATTGACAGTGTTTATATGAATCAAACACTGAATGATTTTTATGAAATTGGTGTCAACCTAAAATCATTTGGAGAGCAAGATAATGCAATTCCAATTGGTTTATACAATAATAACAAACTAGTGGCTAAAACATTAGTTAAATTTGAAAAGCCAGAAACGTCCATCAATTTTACAATTCCAAAGAAAGATTTTAATGGTTACGTTTCCATAAATGATGCTAGTTTGAAATACGACAATATCTATTATTTTAGCATCACTAAGCCTGAAAAAATTAATGTTATTAGCATTGGAAAAACAGAAAAAAGCAGTTTCTTAAATCGTATTTATACTTCTAAGGAATTCAATTATAGTAATTCTACTATAGAAACATTAGATTATAATTGTATTGAAAAGCAAGATGCTATTATTCTAAATGAACTTGAAAATTTACCTCAAGCACTAGTAACCAATTTAAAATCGTTTGTAGAAAAAGGTGGAAATTTAATATTTATTCCATCATCAGAAAGTAAAATTGCTGAAACCAATCGTTTTTTAGGAAATTTTGGACAAATACAATTTGGAAACAATCAAAATACTAGTAAATTAATCACTAAAATTGCATTTCAACATCCATTATTTCAGTCCGTTTTTGAGAAAAAAATTGACAATTTTCAGTATCCAAGTACCAAACAAAATTTTCAGCTAAATACTGTACCCCCCCCAATTTTGAGCTACGAAGACCAAAGTTCTTTTTTAACTTCCGTTCAAAATCAAGTTTCGAGTGTATTTGTTTTTGCTGCTCCAATTAATAAGATGAACTCTAATTTCCAAAATTCACCTTTAATTGTCCCTGTATTTTACAATATGGCGCAAAATACTCAAAAAACAGGCGTAAATTCGTTGACAATTGGAGAAAACCAACCGTTTTTAGTTGCTACAAACTTATCGAAAGATGAAATTTTAGAGGTACAAAATGAAAATGAGAAATTTATACCAACTCAACAAATATTAAATAACAAAGTTAAATTACAATTCAATGATTACCCTATCTTTGCAGGGAATTTTAAAATTTACAAAAAAGACGAAATTGTCAGAAATATAAGTTTTAATTACAATCGTTCAGAAAGTAATTTAGAGCAATCGCAAAGCCAATTATTATCTGATTATAAGGTAGAAAAATCTATCGAAACTATATTTAACAGCTTACTTTCCGACCGAAGTAATGATGAAATTTGGAAAATATTTGTACTATTGACCTTATTATTTTTATTTTTAGAAGTATTAATTCAAAAATTAGTAAAATGAACCTAATTATCCGTGAAGCTACAATAATTGATTCTAAAAGTCCTTTTCACAATCAAATGGTTGATGTGAAAATAAAATCAGGAACAATTGAAAAAATTGGAAGTAAAATCCCAAATGAAAATGGTTTTGAAGAAATAAAATTAGAGAATTTGCATCTTTCCCAAGGTTGGTTTGACAGCAGTGTTTCTTTTGGAGAACCTGGTTTTGAAGAACGAGAAACTATTGTGAATGGATTAAATGTAGCTGCAAAAAGCGGTTTCACAGCGGTGGCTTTACAGCCCAACTCCTTCCCTATAATTGACAATCAAGCTCAAATTAATTTTGTAAAAAATAAAGCAAAAGGAGCTGCAACGGAATTATATCCCATTGGTGCTTTCACAAAAGATAGTGAAGGTAAAGATATGGCAGAATTATTCGATATGAAAAATGCTGGCGCTATCGCTTTTGGAGATTACAATAAGGATATTGACAATGCCAATCTACTTAAAATAGGTTTGCAGTATGTTCAAGATTTTGATGGTTTACTAATTGCCTATTCTCAAGACGCCAATATTAAAGGGAACGGCGTAGTAAATGAAGGGGTTGTATCTACAAGATTAGGTTTAAAAGGGAATCCAAATTTGGCCGAAGAATTGCAAATATCTCGCAATCTATTCCTTTTAGAATACACTGGTGGAAAATTGCATATTCCTACCATTTCTAATGCAAAATCGGTAGAATTAATAAAAAATGCAAAAGCCAAAGGTTTAAATGTGACTTGTAGCGCTGCCGTTCATCATTTGGTTTTAAATGATGAAAAATTAGAAGGATTTGATACAAGATATAAAGTTTCACCCCCTTTAAGAACTGAAGAAGATCGAAAAGCTTTAATTGAAGGAGTTAATGACAATACAATCGATATGATCACCACTGATCATAATCCGATTGACATTGAGCACAAGAAAATGGAATTTGAAGGATCTAAAAACGGCACCATCGGATTAGAATCAGCTTTTGGAGCTTTAACGACCGTATTACCTCTAGAAAAAATAATTGAGAAATTTACCTCAAGTAAAATACTCTTCGGAATTGAAAATTCATCAATTAAAGAAGGTGAAAAAGCAAACATTACCCTTTTTAATCCAAATGGAAAATGGACTTTTGAGAAAGAAAATATCCTTTCAAAATCTAAAAATTCCGCCTTTTTAGGAACAGGAATGAAAGGTAAGGTATATGGAATATACCATCAAAACAAATTAGTTTTATCATAAATATAAAGTATTAAAAAATGGAAAATTCTGTTGAAGAAGGGAAAACAATTGCTATTACAAGTTATATTTTAATTGTAGGCGTACCAATAGCAATGTCCATGAATAGTGAAAATAAAAATTCGTTCGCTTCTTTTCACATACGTCAATCCTTAGGTATATCATTAACATTCATTTCTTTGGGATTAATTATTAGCAATTTTAACTCCCTTTTAATTACAGTGCCAATGTGGATTTCGGTTTCAGTATTGATGACCTATGGAATAGTTAGTGCCATAAATGGGTCAAAAAAACCAATTCCAATTTTAGGTCACTATTTTCAAAATTGGTTTAAAGCCATTTCATAATAATGGAATTATCACTAGAATATAAAGTTCGAGAACCAAAAATCCTTCTAGATAAAAACCCATTATTGCTTTTATTGCACGGTTATGGGAGCAACGAAGACGATTTATTTTCATTTGCTTCTGAATTACCCGACGAATATTTTGTGATTTCTGCCAGAGCACCCTATGATTTACAATATGGAAGTTATGCATGGTATGCAATCAATTTTGATGCCGATCAAAATAAATTTTCAGATCACGATCAAGCAGTACTTTCAAGAGATTTAGTGGTTAAATTCTTAGAAGAACTAAAAACAAAATTCCCAATCGACAGTTCCAATATTACCTTAATCGGCTTCAGCCAAGGCTCTATTTTGAGTTATTCTATTGCTCTTTCTTATCCTAAAATAGTTCAACGTGTTGGAGCTTTTAGTGGCTATTTAAATTTAGATACTACTATTGACAACTACCAAAATAATGATTTTAGTGGTTTAAAAATATTTTCATCACATGGAACTGTCGACCAGGTAATCCCTGTAGAATGGGCTCGAAAAACAGATCCTATATTAAAAAGCTTAGGAATTAATTCTACTTATGAAGAATACCCTATTGGTCATGGCGTTTCCCCACAGAATTTTTATGACTTAAAAAGCTGGTTGTTAGAAAAATAAACCACAAAAGACTTGAATTAAAACAAATACGAATAAAAAAGCAGACACGAATTTCACTAATTAGCACGAATTTATTAGAGGAAATTCGTGAAATTCGTGGTTAAAAATTATTTTTTTGGAAACATCAAAGACTGGTTGACTTCAAAGGAAAAGCTATTGTCTTCTTTCACAAAATACTTCAATAAGACTTCTCCACAGTTTTCACCGTCACTAAAATCAGCTATAATCCATCGGTGATTGATGACTTTAATTTTGTTAATGGTAAATTTATTCAAACCTAACTTCTTTTGACCTGTATAGGGATTTCCATTTGGGTTCTCATTAAATTTCAATAATGCTTCTTTTAAAGAAGGAATTAATGCTGTTATATCACTTTTTTGTTCAGGGTTTGAAGTAAAATAATTCTGTGCTTTTTCATTATTTTCAAGTGAAAAATAATTGGCATCTTTAAGTTTAGAATTAAATTCCAACTCCTTTTTTTTTAACTTTTTAGTCAGTTTTTCTATTTGAGTATTTTGAAATTGAACTTGTTTTGAATAGTAGGCATAAGTGAAAATATTAAAAACCAATGCTAGAATAAAAAGGTAAAGTAAAAGCGAATGTTTCATTATAATATATTTATTTCAAGATTATCGTAAGCCAAATTAATTGTATCAGGTAGTTTATTTTGAACTTCATTATGAAATCCAAGATGGTAACTAATGTGAGTTAAATAGGCTTTTTTAGGTTGTACCAATGCGATGAAATCCAAAGCTTCTTGCAAATTAAAATGGGTATTATGATGTTCCTCTCGTAAGGCATTTACCACTAAAACATCAAGATTTTTTAATTTATCAAGTTCTTTATTATCAATGGTTTTAACATCGGTTAAATAAGCGAAAGATTCAATTCGATAACCAAAAACTTGAAGACTTCCGTGCATCACATTTATAGGAATAATTTCTTTTCCACCCAATACAAATGATTCCTTATTTACCACTTCAATTGGAGATACTGTTGGAGCCCCAGGATACTTGTTTTCCGTTTCAAAAATATAATCAAAACGTCTTTTTAAATTATTTAAAACTCGCTGGTGTGCATAAATTGGAATATCGCCATGTTTAAAATTAAAAGGTCGGATGTCGTCTAATCCAGCAGTGTGATCGGCATGTTCGTGGGTATATAAGATAGCATCAACTTTGGAACATTTTGAGGCTAGCATTTGTTGTCTAAAATCGGGGCCGCAATCAATAATTAAAGAAAAGTTATCCCAAGAAACCCAAACAGAAACTCTTAACCGTTTGTCTTTTGGATTATCGCTTAGGCAAACAGGATGATTACTACCAATTACTGGAATTCCTTGCGAAGTACCGGTACCTAAAAAATAAACTTTCACGTATTTTTTTTACAAAAATAATATTAAAATTCTTTAATTGAAGTCGTATTTTACTAACTTTGTAAACAAGTTTATTGTAAATCATAAAAAAGTGACTGAAATTAAATTAAAAGGTGACAAAGTCATCGAACAAATCCCTTCTATTAAAGACAAAGCACTTCGTATCAATTTAAACGAAAATATCTATGGTACTTTTGCGGAAATTGGAGCTGGACAAGAAACAGTAAGGCATTTTTTTAGAGCTGGTGGTTCCTCTGGAACAATTGCAAAAGCAATGTCTGCCTACGATAAAGATTTTAGTGACGCTATTTATGGTGATGAAGAAGACGGAAGATATGTAACTGAAAGTCGATTAAAAAAAATGCTTTCTCACGAATATGCATTAATTGAAAACCGATTAAGCAGAGAAAAACATCCCAATAAAATGTTTTTTAGTTATGCCAATACGGTAGCAACGATTGACTTTGCAAAAAAATTCAAAGGACATGGTTGGATGGGAATTCGATTTCAAATTGAACCAGACGAAGCAATAAACGAAATTATTATTCACATTCGATTTAAAGAAACGGATGCTAGATTGCAACAGGAAACTTTAGGCATTTTAGGAGTAAATTTAATTTATGGTGCCTATTACAAATACAATGATCCTAAAAAACTACTTCGTTATTTATACGACCACTTAGATAAAGACCAATTAGAGATTGATACCATCAATTTTTCAGGACCTCGCTTTGCTAATGTGGACAACCGATTAATGAGTTTACAATTGGTTAAAAACGGCATGACCGACGCGGTGATGTTTGACCCAAGCGGTAAAAATATATTGCCTGCAGCGATTTTATACAAAAAAAACATCTTGGCATTACGTGGCAGTTTTAGGCCGGTAACCAAGGTGAATATGGACATGTACGAGCATTCCTTAAAAATGTTCCTCAAAGAAAATAAAGTTGATAAAGAAAATACATTAGTTATTTTTGAAATTACACTTTCCAATTTGCGTTCTGACGGAGAAATAGACGAACGCGATTTCATGGATCGAGCAGAATTACTTTGTTCTTTGGGCCAAACCGTAATGATATCGAACTTTCAAGAATTTTATCGTGTGGTTGAATATTTCTCAAATTACACTAAAGCTCGTATGGGATTAGCAATGGGAGTAAACAACTTAATTGATATTTTTGACGAAAAATACTACCGCCATTTAAGTGGAGGGATTTTGGAGGCGTTTGGAAAATTATTTTACCGCGATTTAAAAGTTTTCTTATATCCAATGATTGCCGAAAACAAAGAGATTATTAACTCTGAGAATTTAAAAGTTCACCCAAGAATGAAAGAGTTGTATAAATTCTTTAAATTCAATGGTAAAGTAATAGATATTGAAGATTACGATCCTCAAAATTTAGAAATTTTCTCTCGAGAAGTTCTAAAAATGATTAGCGACGGACAAACTGGTTGGGAAAACATGCTACCACAAGGAATTAGTGAAATTATTAAGAAACACCACCTTTTTGGTTATGATCCAAATAAAGTATTGGAAATCAATAACTAATTCAACTTATACTACATAAAAGCCAGGAGATTTTCCTGGCTTTTTTTGTTTTTAGAAGTCTTTGTCATGCTGAACTTGTTTCAGCATCTCGATAAAGTTAGTAATCTTAACACTTATGAAATTAACCCATGGGGTGTAATTCGAAAATCGTTATTAATTTTTTTCTTTTTGCCACGAATACTCGAATATCTAAGAAAAACTGGTGAAAATTATTTCATCTATGATGAAAATTCGAATAAAATCGAAAAGTAAAATTGAAAAATTCGAAAATTCGTGGCAAAATTATTTTTAATTATTACACCAACGGTTTAAATTAAGTACATTCTTCCATTAATCTTTTTGATATTTCTTCTTTTTTTAAATTATCGATTGCATCGCACAATTGAACATATTTATAAACTACTTTTTTATTTTCTAAACACATTTTTATCAATCGACCACTAGACAAAGAAGTAATGCCTTCATTTTCTATATTAGAAATAGTGTTTTTGCTAAAACCCAATATTACACTAAACATAGATGCCGAAATTTTGTATTTGTTTCTGAAGTCGATAATTTCATTTGGTGAAGCAGCTCCTTTCGCAATATGATAGGCATTTTTTAATGCTTTGATATTACGTTGCATTTGATTTTTGGTGTAATACTTCTCTTTCGTTTCTTTATTTATTAAACCTGTATTTTCATCTACAGAATAATCCAAATAAAAGAACTCATTATATTTTAATTTGATTCCTTTGTATTCTTTTTCTACAACAACAGTTAACTCGTCAGTAGTTGAATTATCTCTTGTTAATATTTTTTTAGTTTCCATAGTTTAAATTTTAAAAGGTTGCGCCATTGGGTATTTTGGCAAATGATTTGAAAATAATAGTATCTGTAAACCACTAACTTCTAATCCATATTTTAGATAAATTTCTACATTACTTTTCCCTATTTTAGTACAAAAAGCGCACACATTAAAATCGGCAGAATTCGAAGGGTCTATACCTCTGTAATAATTTTCTGTAGTCAAATTTTCAATAGCTTCCTCGATATCTTCAATTTCTATTTCAAAATCTAAAACTAGATCTTGCAATTCTGAATTGGCTTTACTTGTAAATGTTATTTCTACCCCTTCAAAGATTATCCTTCTAGTTTCATCTAAAAAATCTTGAATTAAAGTAATATTCTCTGCGGTATTGGGTAATTCTAACATCATTTTGTATGGATTATAATATAAATACAAATATATCATTTATTATTAAATTCCCAATCATTGGGAGAGATATTTAACATTATATTTTAAACTAAACCCATTTGTCATGCTGAACTTGTTTCAGCATCTAATAGAATCTGAAATAAATTCCCATTGACAAATCAAAGGTGTTTTCAGTTTGAAAAATCCAAACGAAAACAACTAGCCCCGATAGTAGCGGCATCCTGTTGTGGCGGGGTTCGCCACAACAGATACAGCGAATAGCGGGACTAATAGTGAATGGAAATAAGAATTTCTGCTCCAAATAGTTAAAAACCTATTTCAGAATTTGGCTAGCGTGTTCTTTGGTTTTTACGTCTGAAATTACTTCTTCAATAAGACCATTTTCATCGATTATGAAGGTCGTTCTGTGGATTCCGTCGTACTCCTTACCCATGAATTTTTTTGGTCTCCAAACCCCAAAAGCCTGAATTACCGATTTGTCTTCGTCGGCCAAAAGTGGAAAAGGAAATTCAAACTTGTTTTTAAATTTGGCTTGGTCTTTTTGAGAATCGGCGCTTACACCTAAAATGGAGTAATTATTAGCTTGAAAACGCTCGAAATTATCTCTTAAATCGCAGGCTTCAGCGGTGCAACCTGGAGTATTTGCCTTTGGGTAAAAGAAAACTACTAACTTTTTTCCGCTGTAATCGGCTAGTTTATGAGTCGTTCCATCTTGATCTACTCCTGCAAATTGTGGGGCTTTATCGCCTTTTTTTAATGTGGTCATGGTATCTGTTTTAAATTGAAACTGCTTATTTGAAAATGAAAATCAATACAATAATTGTAGTAAATTTACGATTCAAATTTAACGAAAAATGAATAAGCAAGAACGAATAACATTTGTTATTAATACGTTAAAAGAAAAATATCCTAGTATTCCGATCCCGCTTGACCACAAAGACCCGTATACTTTGCTTGTTGCGGTGTTGCTTTCGGCGCAATGCACGGACGTAAGGGTGAATAAAATCACGCCATTATTGTTTGCAAAGGCAGATAATCCTTATGATATGGTTAAAATGACGGTAGAGGAAATAAAAGCTATTATTCGTCCTTGCGGTTTATCCCCTATGAAATCGAAGGGGATTCATGGCTTATCGCACATTCTAATTGACAAACACGATGGTAAAGTTCCTAAGGATTTCAAGGCGCTCGAAGAGCTTCCGGCTGTGGGGCATAAAACAGCAAGTGTGGTAATGTCGCAAGCTTTTGGAGTTCCCGCTTTCCCAGTAGATACACACATTCACAGGTTAATGTACCGATGGAATTTAACAAATGGGAAGAATGTGGTTCAAACGGAGAAAGATGCAAAACGGATATTTCCCGAAGAACTTTGGAACGATTTGCACTTGCAAATTATTTGGTACGGACGTGAATATTCGCCAGCTCGAGGTTGGGATTTAGAAACCGATATCATTACGAAAACAATTGGTCGTAAAACGGTGATTGATGAATACTACAAAAAAAAATCCCGATAAAACTATCGGGATTTTAATTAATTAGCTAGAATTTCGAAAGATTTATTACCAACTTTAACGATATTCAAGGCTTTTGAATAGTTTAATAAGAATTGAATTGTTTCTTTTTTTGGTAATTTTTTTGAAATTTCTAAAGCTTCTTGAGGGTAAATTTTCGCCATAATTTATTAAGAATTAATTTCTATTTTTATTATAACGAAAAAGGTATTCAAATAGTATTAATTTGTTAATATAATTTGATGTTTGTCAATAACTTTTCTTAAGTTCATGATTGCATAACGCATTCTACCTAAGGCAGTATTGATGCTAACCCCTGTTAACTCTGAGATTTCTTTAAAACTTAGGTCTTGATACATTCTCATTACCAAAACTTCTTTTTGATCTTCCGGAAGCTCTTCAATTAATTTTCTCAAATCGTTTTCTACTTGCGAAGTGATCAATTGAGATTCGATATTAGGTACATTATCTGACATAATAGAAAAAATAGAAAAGTCCTCTGTTTCTCTAAACATTGGCATTTTTTTATTTCTTCGGTAATGATCAATGATAAGGTTGTGAGAAATTCGCATTACCCAAGGTAAAAATTTACCTTCTTCATTGTAAGAATTAGATTTCAGGGTTTTAATTACTTTAATAAAAGTATCTTGAAAGATATCATCTGCCATATCTCTATCCGATAATTTAGAATAGATAAAACCGTAAATCTTAGATTGGTGTCTGTTAATTAATATAGACAAGGAATTTTCATCACCTGCTATGTAATTTTTTACCAATAACGCGTCTGGGGTTTGTACATTAGCCATAAAAATACTTTTTAGTTGTTAAAATAAAATTGGAGAATTATCTCTAAAAAGTAGTTTTCTGTATAGGCAAATGTTAAATTAGAATTAATATTAAAACAAATATAATATAAAATTTATTTATAAAACAAATTTAATTTGAAAATTTAACATTTATAATGCAATAAAAATTAAAAAAGCGTGATAAATGTTTAATAAATCAATGGAGAAGTTGAATAATAATCAGCTATTGATACACTTTTATGTAATCTATGCTAAATTGCTGTGGAAAAACCGATTTATCTACGTCTGGACCGCCAAAATTTCCGCCCACAGCTAGATTTACAATTAGGTAAAAAGGTTGGTTAAACGGCCAAGTATCGTCGTTTTTTATGCTCGGTTGAAAGGTATAAACCAATTTGGAATCTACGAAAAATTCAATTTTATCTTTCGTCCAATCCATAGCATATATATGATATCCTTCTTCGATAGTATCAAATTTCGTTTTCTTGGTATTGATCGTTTCCCCATGGCTGTCTTGCGTATGCAAAGAAGTAAAAACCATATGTGGCTCACGGCCAATGTATTCTAAGATATCAATTTCACCGCATTTTGGCCATCCAATTGTAGAAATATTAGATCCCAACATCCAGAAAGCAGGCCATAAACCATGACCAACAGGTAATTTAGCTCTCGCTTCGAAACGACCGTAAAGGAATTGCTTTTTGCCTTTGGTAGTTATTTTAGTAGAGGTAAAAACATCATTTTCTAGTTGGGCTTGAATGATTAAATTTCCTTCTTTTAAAGTATGGTTTGTTTCCGTATAAATTTGACGTTCGTTGTTTCCCCAACCGCATAAATCCGGGCATCCATTTCCAATATCAAAATTCCAAGAATCACGATTTAGCATTTTAGAATCGAAATTCTCTTCCCAAACCAATTTTCTTTTTTGAGTTTGAGCATAATTTAAACTACTAATAAGAACAAGAACAACAAAAAACTTTTTCATCAAACTCGTTAATTTATAAATTGAAAACTACCTTCCAGAGTAGTAATTGAGCTTCCGCCAATAAACACTTTAAAATCTCCTGCTTCAGTTTCCCATTTTGAATTTGCAGTGAAGAACTCTAGTGTTTTTTCGTTAATAGTGAAAGTAACTTCTTTAGATTCGTTTGGTTGCAATTCAACCATTTCAAATCCTTTAAGTTCTTTTACAGGTCTTGTTGTACTTGCAACTAAATCACGAATATACAATTGAGCAACTTCTTTTCCAGCTACTTTTCCAGTGTTTTTGAGGGTAAAACTAACTTTAATTTCACCATTTTTTGATAATGAATTTGCACTTAACTTCAGGTTTGAATATTCAAATTTAGAATAACTCAACCCATAACCAAATGGATAAAGAGGCGTGTTTTTTTCATCTGAATAATGGGACCAGAATACACTTTCAGGCTCGCTCATTGTTGGTCTTCCAGTATTTTTATAGTTGTAATAAATTGGCACTTGACCCACATTTCTAGGAAAGGTCATAGGTAATTTTCCACTTGGATTGTAATCACCATAAAGTACTTGAGCAATTGCATTTCCACTTTGGGTTCCTAAATGCCACGCTTCAACAATTGCCGGAATATGAGCGTCCGCCCAAGGAATTACTAAAGGGCGACCGTTATTTAAAACTAAAACAATGTTTGGATTGACTTTATATATTTCTTCTAATAGCTCTTGCTGAACTCCTGGTAATCCTAAGTCGGCTCTGCTTCTACCCTCACCTGTTTGCAAACCGTGTTCTCCTAAAACCATTACGACTACGTCTACTTTTTTTGCTAGGGCAATCGCTTCCGCAAATGCTGATTTGTCTGTGGTATTAATTTTAGTTTCCCAAACGAATTGCGTACTTCCAACAGTTACATCAGCCCCTTTAGCATAGGTAAGTTGGTTGTCTTTGTATTTCTGCATACCTTCTAAAACAGAAACGGCAGTATTATCATCGGCTGCGATTCTCCAACTTCCTAAAGGACTTGTTTTATCATTTGCCAAAGCACCTATTAACCCGATTTTTAAACCTGATTTTTTAAGTGGTAAAACTTCATTTTCATTTTTCAAAAGTACAATCGACTTTTTCGCAACATCTAAAACTCCGTCTTGAAAAGCTTGTTTTCCAACAGTTTGTTTTTCGTTGTTCTCGTCGCAATATTTATATGGATTTTCGAATAAACCCAATTCAAATTTAACTTTTAGAATTCGTCCTGCAGCATCATCGATAAGGCTTTCACTAACTTTACCTTCACGAACCAAGTTTACTAAATTTTCAACGTAAGCATTAGATTCCATGTCCATATCTGATCCTGCGTTCACCGCTATTTCAGAAGCTTGTTTGTTATCTTTAGCATAACCATGATTGATCATTTCTCCTATGGAACCCCAATCAGAAACTACAAAACCATTGAAATTCCATTCTCCTTTTAGGATTTTTCTTTGCAAATAGGAATTCCCTGTGGAAGGAACTCCACTAATTTCATTGAAAGAATTCATAAAAGTTCTTACTCCAGCATCAGAAGCAGCTTTAAATGGAGGTAGAATACTATTTTGCAAAGTCGATTCGCCAATGTCAACCGTGTTATAATCGCGACCCGATTCTGCGAAAGCGTAACCAGCAAAATGTTTGGCGCAGGCTATAATAGACTTGTTAGATTTAAAATTATCACCTTGAAAACCTTGAACTCTGGCAATTGCAATTTGGCTTCCCA
>Ga0114967_10001220_pt1 | contig 21533 bp, 16 predicted proteins | sample M_130628_MF_Meta_FD_92639 | JGI IMG/M metagenome (GOLD analysis project Ga0114967, IMG submission 92639) | Freshwater microbial communities from Lake Montjoie, Canada to study carbon cycling - M_130628_MF_MetaG | ecosystem: Environmental > Aquatic > Freshwater > Lake | place: Lake Montjoie... | reverse complement strand
GGTCGGTATTGCTGTGGTCGTAGCTGTTTTCCTGCAGCGCAGAAAGCCAGCTCCACCAGCTGATACCGAGTGGAACATTCCGGTTCAGCTCGATCGGCGTGACTTCTTGCGTCCTGAGGCGCCGTGGCTAGTGGCGGTGTTCACATCGTCTACCTGTGATGCCTGCTCTGGAGTGTGGTCGAAGGCTGTCCATCTCGATGCCGGGCCTAATGGGCCAGTGTGCGCACAAGAACTCGAGGCCATTGCCGACGTGGACCTACACCGGCGCTATGGAATCGATGCGGTGCCTCTCGTGCTCATCGCTGACGCAGACGGCGTCGTGCAAAGGCATTTCCTTGGGCCAGTAACCGCAACAGATTTATGGGCTGCTGTGGCTGAGGCGCGAGTTCCAGGTTCAACCCCGGGACCGTGCGAAACCCACGACTGAGTTATTTTTCAGCCTCAACTTCGGAATCCGTGGGGAGGTCGGCCGGAGCGGAGTCCTCGATGCCTTTCGGCGAGGTGGGTGCGGAGGTTCCGTTGTGTGGATTGGCTGAGGTTGAGCCAGCAAGAGCCAACTCAAGGAGCCGTGAAACTTCAGTGCCGTCGATCGTCTCATGTTCGAGGAGTGCACGCGCTACAAGATCGAGACCGTTGCGATTTTCGGTCAGTACCGTGCGGCAGCTTTCCTGAGCCTGACGCAAGATGCGTTCAACCTCTTCGTCGATGACTCGAGCTGTGTCGTCGGAGTAGTCACGCGTGTGCATGAGGTCTTCGCCGAGGAAGACCTGGCCCTGCGAGCCCCAAGCCATTGGGCCGACACGAGTACTCATTCCCCATTCTCGAACCATCTTGCGTGCAAGTTCGGTGGCTCCGACAAGATCGTTGTTTGCTCCGGTAGACACGACATCGAAGACGAGTTGTTCTGCCATCCGTCCGCCCATGCGCACGATCAGCATGTCTTGGATGTAGTCCTCTCGGTAGATGTGGCGCTCCTCGATTGGTAACTGCATTGTGACGCCGAGGGCCATGCCTGACGGGATGATTGTCACCTTGTGCAACGGATCGGCAGTGGGTAAGACGGCGGCACAAACGGCATGACCGGCCTCGTGATACGCAATGGCTTCTTTCTCAAGATCGGAAAGTGCCATGGAATCTCGACGCTGACCCATGAGGATTCGATCTCGTGCTTCTTCGAAGTTCCGCCGATGAATTTCGGTAGATCCTTCACGCACAGCGAAGAGCGCCGCTTCATTCACGAGGTTGGCAAGGTCGGCGCCGCTCATTCCGGGAGTACCACGCGCGACAAGATCAAGATCGACATCGGCGTCGACACGCTTGTGACGAATGTGTACATCAAGAATCTGGCGTCGGTCTTCAAGTTCGGGCAACGGAACAACAACTTGACGGTCGAACCGGCCCGGACGAAGCAGTGCGGGATCAAGAATGTCGGGGCGGTTCGTTGCCGCAATCATGACAATCCCGGTTGTGACTTCGAATCCGTCCATCTCGGACAGCATTTGGTTCAGCGTTTGTTCGCGTTCGTCGTGACCGCCGCCTAAGCCGGCACCGCGCTTACGGCCGATTGAATCGATTTCGTCGACGAAAATGATGGCTCGGCCCATCTTTCGGGCACTGTTGAACAAATCGCGAACGCGACTTGCGCCGACGCCCACGAACATCTCCATGAAATCAGAACCCGTGACAGACAGAAATGGCACCCCGGCCTCGCCAGCGACTGCGCGAGCGATGAGGGTCTTACCTGTGCCCGGTGGCCCAACGAGCAGAATTCCCTTTGGAATACGCGCTCCGATTTCGGCGAATCGTTCGGGATGTTTAAGGAAATCGATGACTTCGGTGACGTCCTGCTTGACGCCTTCGTAACCAGCGACATCAGCGAATGTGGTGGCTGGTCGCTCAGACGAGTAGGTCTTTGCCTTGCTCTTCCCGATGGACATGATTCCGCCCATTTGGCCCGAAGCACGGCGTTGCATCCAAACGAAGAATCCGATGAGTAGTGCTACGGGCAAGAGCAACGGGATGAGAGTGCTCCAGATGCTTTCAGTCGGTGACGAGTATTCGACACCCTTCTGGGTAAAGAGCGCTTGATCGGCATCGGTCGGCTTTATCGGCCCAGTTGTAGAGAATTGCGAGCCGTCGTTAAGTGTTCCGGAGATGTGCCCGTTTGCATTGTCGAACGTCGCCTTCTTGACGTCATTGCCGTTGAGGTCATCAATGAACTGTCCGTAGGAAATTTGAGTGCTTGGTGTCGACGAGGCAAGGAATTGCAGCCCGATGGCCCCAGCGACGACCGCCAGCAGAACAAAGATTGTCCAGCGTGGCCATCCGTGGTCACCCCCGAATCGGTTGCCTTTGCCGTTTTCGCTAGGACCGGACGCGGGAGGGGGAGTGTCGGGACTCATGGCTTGCAGCCTAGAGCCCGGTTTCGGAAATCCCGATCGCGCCCAATGTCCGCTGAATCAGGGGGCGGTGAGATGGCCCGCAAGCGATGCCGGCCCACGACGGCGATCAACGAGTGTCCAGCCATTGGGCACTGTCATCGAATCGGCATGCCGACGACAGACGTCGTAGTTCGCTGGATGTGCCTCATCGGCGAGGACATCGAGGAACACGATTTGATCGCCGTAGTTGTATTCAAACGTGGCCGTTGCCGGAGAGCCGCACCCCGGTCGAGCGCACGAACGTGACATATCTCAAACTTATCGCCGGCCACCGTTCAACCTGTGGACCTCTGGCCGGTAACCTCGCCGCCGTGGCCAAGCCTCGGAACAGCGCAGACAATTCTTCGGAACCAAATCGGCCAGCGCCGTCATCGCGCACGAATGGACCAACCGGAGGGGCGCGAGCCCCGAAAGGAAAAATTCCCGTCGCTGCCGAGTCTCCAAGACGATCTCGACCATTTCTTGGAGGCGGCTCGCCGGCGGGCACGAGTTCGGATTCGACGACGAATTCGAATGACGGTGATGACGACGTAGCGGCGGATGCCCTCAAGAAAAAGAAGTATGCCTATGGGGCTGGCGCGCTCGTCATCATTTTCCTTGGTGCGCAACTCGTTTCGTCACTGGTGTACGCGCTCGTGCAGTCACGAACCACCTACGACTTTACGACTCCAGCTGGTGTTGGAGCAGCGGTAGGACAGGCCAGTGGTCAGTTTGCTGCCGGGCAAATGTTCTCAATCTCGGTTCCGCCTCCGCTCTGGTTGACGGCGCTCATGCAGATTCCGTTGTGGCTTGGCCTCGGTGGGGCTCCAATCTGGTTCGCCATCAAAAAGGGTAAGGGTGTGGTTGCTGACCTTGGACTTCGAATGAAGCTCGTCGACGCTCCAATCGGTTTGGCGGTTGGCGTTGCTTGTCAGCTGATCCTTGTGCCAGTCGTGTACTTGGCATTGCGACCGATCTTGGGCGTCAAAGATGTCTCCGCCGCAGCGCGTGAGCTCACCGATCGAGCAACTGATCCGTTGTCAATTGTTCTCGTATTCCTCATTGTCGGAATCGGAGCACCAATCGCTGAGGAGATTTACTTCCGCGGCATGGCTCAGCGTATTTTCGGACGCCGTCTCGGACCGTGGGCGGCAATATTTGCTGCGGCAGCGTTCTTTGCCGCAACCCACCTGCAGCCACTGCAGTTCCCGGCTCTTTTGCTGTTCGGGGTGGTGCTCGGATTTATGGCGTGGCGTAGTGGCCGCCTGGGACCCTCAATCTGGGCGCATGTTGGCTTCAATGTGGTTGCCGCGACTGGCCTTCTCTTTCACATCGGTCCATCGTGAGTCAGGTGACGATCCAATGGTTCAATTGGATGGCACCATGGTCTGGTCATGAGTGAGGACGATCTCTTTAAACGGCCAGTGCAACCGTTAGCGGAAGTTGATCGAGACGACCCGATCGTTGCTGGTCTCGGCCGCGCCATCGATCCGCCAAGCCGTCCGATGCAGGCAATACACGCAATTGCTCGTGCGATCGGATCATTACGTCGCTGGGGACCGGAATCCTGGATCACGCTGGCGATCGTTGCGGCCTGCGTGTTGTTCACATTCACGCAATTGAGTCCGAGCAATGTCTTCTCGTCGTCGACGCCCGCCGGTGGCGACATGGGCGCGCATGTTTGGGGTCCTGCCTACATGCGCGACCACCTTTTGCCGTCATTTCGACTCACCGGATGGACACCCGATTGGTACGCGGGTTTCCCTGCGTACCAGTTCTATATGGTGCTGCCATCGCTCGCGATAGCCCTCTTGAGTTTCATTCTCCCGTACGGGCTCGCTTTCAAACTCATTGCTATCAGCGGTGTCCTGACGTTGCCCATTGCATGCTGGGCATTTGCTCGGCTTACGCGACTGCCGTTTCCCGCGCCGCCGCTGTTCGCTGTTGCTGCGACGGCCTTCCTTTTTGATCGATCCTTTTCGATTTATGGCGGAAATATTGCATCAACTCTTGCGGGTGAATTTGCGTTCTCAATTTCTCTGAGTTTGGCGGTGCTTTTTCTCGGGCTTGTTGGACGGGGACTTGAGACGGGTCGTCAGCGAGTTATCGCCCCCATCGTCCTTGCCCTCACTGGTCTGTGTCACTTGATTCCTTTCTTGTTTGCCATCGGCGGAGCAATCGTTTGGCTACTTATCTCGCTCGCTCGTAAGCCTGGATTCGTCAAGCGGGTGTGGTGGCTCGCATGCACTGGAGTTGTCGGTAGTGCTCTTGTTGCGTGGTGGCTGGTGCCGTTTTATTTGCAGTCCGGATACATGAATGACATGGGGTGGGAGAAGAAGACCAACTACGTCGACCTTCTTTTCCAGCGCAAAATTCTCGATCCGCAATTAGTCAACTCACCGCCAATCCAGTGGGTTCTGGTCTTGGCGCTTCTGGGTGTCGTGATGTCGGTCGCGTGGAAGCGTCGCGGCGGACTCTTCCTCGCTTTGCTCGGTTCGCTTACCGCGATCGCTGTTGTTGTTCTGCCGCAGGGCAAGTTATGGAACGCCCGGTTGTTGCCGTTCTGGTTCTTGATTCTGTATCTCCTTGCCGCTTTGGGAATTGCCGAACTTGGTCGAACAATCGCGTCTCTTACGTCGCGTGATCCCGACACTCCGAGGCGGTCAGTCACCATCGCGACAGCAGTGATTGCTGGTTTGGTGGGAATCACCGTTCTTGCCATGCCGCTGCGAGCCATGCCCGACACGATCTCGTTGGGTCCCGTAAAGGTTGACCTCGGGGGAGTGCGGGCCGATGGTCGCTACCACTGGATGTTCTTGTCGACGAAAGAGTCGAGCTTTGTTCCGTCATGGGCCCGATGGAACTTCAGTGGTTATGAAGGAAAGCCCGCGTATCCCGAATATCACGACATCGTTGAGACGATGGACGGGCTTGGTCAAAGCAATGGTTGCGGTCGAGCAATGTGGGAGCACGAAGAGCAGCACGACCGTTATGGCACGCCAATGGCGCTCATGTTGTTGCCGTTTTGGACTGACGGCTGTATCGGGTCGATGGAAGGTCTGTACTTCGAGGCATCAGCAACAACGCCGTTCCACTTCCTGAATCAGGACGAATTATCGTATGGAGCTTCCAATCCCCAACGGGACCTTCCCTACGTTCCTGGACCGCCCGACCAGACACAGTTTGATCTGGGTATTGAGCATCTTCAGATGCTTGGCGTGAAGTACTACATGGCGATCACCGATCAAATGATTTCTTATGGCCAGAAGAACTCATCGTTGAAGCAGGTCGCGGCTTCTGGTCCATGGATTGTCTTCGAAGTCGCAGACGCTCCGTTAATTGAACCGTTTGATAACTATCCTGCGGTACTCGCCGGAATCGCCCCTAAGAAGTGGCTTGGGGCCGTTACGCCTTGGTATCTCGATCCGACGGCGTGGAATGTTTGGCCGGCGGCGGGTGGCCCGGATTCTTGGCAACGGATCGTTCAGGGCGAGACGCCAACCGCAACGCCTACGACACCGATGGCAGTTACCAATATCGCGACTGGTACTGACTCAATCTCATTCGATGTCACGCGATCGGGTACGCCAATTCTCGTGAAGGTTTCCTACTTCCCCAATTGGGAGGTATCAGGTGCACAGGGTCCGTGGCGAGTTGGACCAAACCTGATGGTGGTGGTGCCCACATCGAACCATGTGTCGATGAGCTTTGGAATGACAACAGTCGATTGGTCAGGCTGGCTGATCACAATTTTGGGATTGGTAGGCATCGTGTTGCTGTGGCGAGCCGGCCCGATTGCGATGCCCGATGCCAGTCCATGGCGCCGTCCACGTCCAGAAGTGACTGATGAGTCCAGCGCAGACCAAGAGGAACAACTCGAGACTCCGATTCCCCCGTTAGGAGTCACTCCCAACGAGAGTGAACCGCCATCGTCGGAACCTCAATGGGAGTGATCTCTCGACGAACGGAGTTTGTACTTGCCGCGCTTGTGGGTGGAACTGTCGCGACCATCGCGGGTTCGCGATGGCAGCGTGGACTTTCGTCTGTTCGCTCTGACCTTCGTCGTAGACGAGCACTTCCTTCCGCCCCGGGAATAGTTCGACTGAGCGTCATTGTCCCCGCCTACAACGAGGAAGCGCAGATTCTCTCAACAGTCTCGGCGTTACGCGATGGCTTGTCTTCGTTCGTTTTAAGTTCGGATCTCGAAATCGTTGTCGTTGATGATGGTTCCTTTGACGGGACTGCAACCGCGGCGCGCTCGGCGGGGGCCGACCTCGTTGTGCGTCATGACGTCAATTTGGGAAAGGGTGCAGCAGTTCGGACCGGTGTGCTCGCCGCCAATGGTCGGTCAATCGTTTTCACCGATGCCGATCTGTCTTATTCGCCGGAACAAATTCCTGCGTTGGTTGAGTTGCTCGAAGAGGGCTGGGACGTCGTCGTCGGAAGTCGTCGCCATACCGACACCACGACATTGGTCAAGGCCCGACGATTGCGTGAAGTTGGCGGTCGCGTCATCAATCTTCTGACTCGAGCTGTGCTGTTGGGACGTTATCGAGATACGCAATGTGGACTCAAGGGTTTCCGGTCCGATGTTGCACAACTCATTTTCTCTCACACGATGGTCAACGGATTCGCGTTTGATGTTGAGGTCTTTCATCTAATCGAGCGCTACCACCTTTCCTTAACCGAAATTCCGGTGACGATTGAAAACTCCTCACGATCATCGGTTCGAGTCGCTCGTGATGGGCTTCGACTTCTTCGTGACCTCCTGCGTGTTCGGCGTTGGTCGGTCGAGGGCCGCTACGACCTCACCGCTAACGATCTTCTTGTGACTGGGGCTGTGAAGGACGTCACCACCCCCGGAGTAGTCGACCCTCTCAACTAAGGTCACACTCCATGGCCCCCCACAATGCAGTCGCCGTGGATGCCATTTTCAAGGCGTACGACATTCGCGGCACTGTTCCCGAACAACTCGATGCTGCCCTCATGGAGCGCATTGGCGCAGCGTTTGCGCGTTTCGCAGCAGACACGACGGGGGCGAGTTCAATCCTGATCGCCCACGATATGCGCCCATCAGGGCCTGAGTTTGCTGAGGCGTTTGCGCGAGGGGCGACTGGTCAAGGTGTTGATGTCGTTCATCTTGGTTTGGCTTCGACCGATCTTCTCTTTTTTGCTGCTGGTCGCTTTGATATGCCCGGAGCCATGCTCACCGCCTCACATAATCCGGCGCAGTACAACGGCGTGAAGCTGTGCCTTGCCGGGGCGAAGCCCATTGGTGCCGAAACAGGCCTTTTCGACATTCGTGACATGACTGTGAATGGACTCAATCCTGTCGAAAAGCACGGGGACGTTTCTTCGCGCAACGACGCGCTGAGCATCTTCGTAACGCATGTCCACTCATTCATCGATTCAAATGTCTTGCGTCCACTTAGCGTGGTGGCTGACACTGCAAACGGTATGGGTGGGCTTACTGCTCCTGCGGTGTTCGCTGACCTCCCCTTCACGCTCGATGTTCTTTATGGCGAACTTGACGGAACATTCCCGAACCATCCCGCCGATCCGATCCAGCCCGAGAATCTGCGTGATTTGCAGGCTCGCGTTCTTGCAACAGGTGCCGATGTGGGATTGGCATTCGACGGCGATGCCGATCGCGTGTTCCTTGTTGACGACGAAGGTGAGCTTGTTTCGGGTTCGCTCACGACAGCAATCGTGGCGGATTCGATGCTCACAAAGCATCCGGGTGAAATTGTTCTTCACAATCTGATTTGTTCAAAAGCTGTTCCCGAAGTGATCGTCGAGCGCGGCGGTACGCCGGTGCGCACGCGAGTTGGCCATTCGTACATCAAGCAGGTCATGGCCGAGACGGGGGCATGTTTTGGTGGAGAACACTCGGGGCACTACTACTTTCGCGACAACTATCGGGCTGATTCTGGCATCATTGCTGCTATGGCAGTGCTTGAAGTCATGTGCGCCTCCGGCCAGAAGCTTTCTGAACTTCGAAAGCCATTCGAGCGTTACACCTCGTCGGGTGAACTCAATACTGAAGTGCCTGATCCGCTTAAAGTTATTGAATTCGTGGCCGAGCGATTTGCTTCTGCCGAACAGGACCGTCTCGATGGATTGACAATCGATCTCACGATGGGAGCTGCCGCTGATCCCGACGATCCGTGGTGGTTCAATCTGCGCCCTTCGAATACCGAACCACTTCTTCGCCTTAATCTTGAGGCGTCCGACGAGGCAGCCTGTGCTCGTCACGTTGCCGAGATCCGTGCCCTCATCGCTGAAGCGGCCGGCTGAACGAGCCAAGGAGCTCCTATGTCACTTGATCCTCAACTCCTCGAAATCCTGGCCTGCCCTCAAGATAAGGGACCGCTGCTGTATTTCGCCGACGACAATCTCCTCTACAACCCTCGTCTACAGCGTGGGTATGAAGTTCGAAACGACATACCGATCATGCTCATTGACGAAGCGCGGGTTGTTGAGAGCGCTGAACATGATCAATTGATGGCGAAAGCATCGGCGAACTCCATCAAACCAACCTTCGAGGTCTGAGGAGTGATCCTTGACACCTTCGGGATGTTTGACGCCGCCGCGTCATTTCCCGAACAACTTGCGCGAGCAGTCGACGTGTCGCGACTCGCGTTGGAAAAGGTTGCACTTCCCGAGCACGATGACATTGCAAATATCGTTTTGTTGGGAGCCGGAGCTGCTGGGCAGGCCGGCGCAATTGTGCTGGAAGCTGCGGGTCCAACGATTTCGGTGCCAATCGTTGTGCATCGTGGCTACGGGGTACCCAACTTCGTCGATGGGTCGACTCTTGTGGTTGCGATTTCGTTCGATGGCGACACCACCGAAACCCGTGAAGCAGCGCAGGATGCTCTTGCAGATGGGGCATCGGTTGTTTGTGTAAGTGGGGGAGGTGCCCTCCAAGAGTGGGCGAAGTCAAACGCTCTTGTTCACTTGCCGGTTATGCCCGATGTTCCGGTAGAACGGGCAGCGCTCGGTGCCCTTTCCATTCCTGTCCTGTTACTTCTCGAGCGACTCGGCTTTTATCCGGGCGCCGAGGCATGGATCGGGTTCGCAATTTCCCAGAGCAATGTTCGCAGAAATGAACTCATCGCTGAGGACAACATTGCTCGGCGCCTTGCTCGTCGCTTAGGCCGAACGTTTCCGATTATCTACGGCGGCAATGGTCCGGGTGGGGTTGCGGCTGATTGCTGGAAGTCGCAGTTCAATCTGAACGCGAAAGTCGCGGCATTCTCGAATCAGGTTCCTGAACTCACCCACGACGAGATCGCCGGGTGGGGTCAAGATGGTGATGTCACCCGTCAGGTCTTTCAGGTGTTCATGCTCCGCCACGATTTCGAACACCCGCAAGTTGCCAGTCGCCTCGACGAGGTTGAAGAAGTACTCGTTGAGGTCGTCGGCGCGGTGCATGTTGTGAACGCCGCAGGCGAGGGACTCTTGGCGCAGATCTTCGACCTTGAACTTCTCGGTCAATTTGTTTCTCTCCACGCTGCGGTCGAACAAGGCGTTGACCCTGGCCCGGTTCCGGTCGTGGCAGAGATTGCGTCACGCGTCGGAGACGTCTGAGCCGTCTAGACTTTGGCCAGGCTGATCGCAGGGTCAGAGGGCCACAGCCTCACAACCGGTTGTTTCCGTGCTGATCTCCTTTCGGAGGTTCGTCTGCGACCGATATTTCCCTCTTGAATGACCCCCTAACCGGTTCCCCGGACCGCACAGAAAGTGCTGCATATGACTCTGACCGTTGACCGTTCTGATTCCGGCCTTGATTACAAAGTTGCCGATCTCACCCTTGCTGGCTTTGGCCGTAAAGAGATCCAACTCGCCGAGCATGAAATGCCCGGTCTTATGTCTCTACGTGCTGAGTTCGCCGATAGCCAGCCGCTTGCTGGAGCGCGAATCGCCGGTTCGTTGCATATGACAATCCAGACCGCTGTGCTTATCGAAACGCTCACGTGTCTTGGAGCCGATGTTCGTTGGGTGAGCTGCAATATCTTCTCAACGCAAGATCACGCCGCTGCTGCGACAGTTGTTGGCCCGAACGGGACCCTTGAACGACCAACCGGTGTCCCGGTTTTTGCTTGGAAGGGTGAAACGCTCGAGGAGTACTGGTGGTGCACCGAGCAGATCCTTCGCTGGCCCGATGGCGGCGGCCCGAACATGATTCTCGACGATGGTGGCGACGCCACCCTTCTCGTTCACAAGGGCGTGGAATACGAGCGCACCGGAATTGTCCCCGACACCACCGAGGAAGACTCAGAAGAGTGGGCGATTGTTCTTGATGTACTTCGCCGCACCGTAGCCAATGAGCCTGAGCTTTGGCATGGGGTCGCTGCAGACATCAAGGGCGTTACCGAAGAGACCACCACGGGTGTGCATCGTCTCTATCAAATGCAAGAAGCAGGGCAACTTCTGTTTCCGGCCATCAATGTGAATGACTCTGTCACCAAGTCAAAGTTCGACAATCTTTATGGGTGTCGTCATAGTTTGATCGACGGCCTCAACCGTGCGACCGATGTCATGATCGGCGGCAAGGTTGCTCTCGTGTGTGGCTACGGAGATGTTGGCAAGGGTTGTGCAGCTTCACTGCGTGGTCAAGGTGCTCGCGTCATCATCACCGAGATCGATCCGATCTGTGCGTTGCAAGCAGCAATGGAGGGCTACCAGGTCGCTCGACTCGAAGACGTTCTCGACACGATCGACATCTACGTAACTGCTACGGGTAACTTCAACATCATCACCGCCGAGCACATGGCCAAGATGAAGCACCAAGCCATCGTGAGCAACATCGGTCACTTCGATAACGAAATCGATATGGCTGGCCTTAAGAAAATGAGCGATGTGCAAAAAGTGAACATTAAGCCCCAGGTCGACGAATACGTCTTCCCCGACGGTCACTCAGTGATTGTGCTTGCCGAAGGTCGACTCATGAACCTTGGCTGTGCAACTGGCCACCCGAGTTTCGTGATGTCGAACAGTTTCTCGAATCAGGTCATCGCACAGATCGAACTCTACGGACACACTGATTTCTATGAAAAGCAGGTGTATACCCTGCCGAAGCATCTCGATGAGAAGGTGGCAATGCTGCACCTCGATGCATTGGGCGTGAAGCTCACGAAGCTCACCGAAGAGCAGGCGTCCTACCTCGGTCTTCCGGTTACGGGGCCGTTCAAGTCTGATCACTACCGGTACTGATACCGTCCGACCCGTCCGTGGCCGTCTTGGCCTCGGGCGGGTCGGGGTTAGTGGCCCAATGGTTCTTTGGGGGTTGTCATGGAGCAGTTGTCGGGCAAGGTCGTCGTCATCACTGGAGCAGCGAGCGGAATTGGGCTCTCACTCGTAAAGCGATTCGGCGCCGAGGGCATGAAGATCGTCATGGCCGATATCGAAGTGCCCGCGTTAGAAGCAGCGTCGGCCTCACTCCCAGCATCGATTGAACGAGTCACTGTCGCCTGCGATGTTTCCGATGGCGATCAGATCGAGGCATTGCGTCGCGCTGCGATTGATGCATTTGGTGCCGTTCACGTTGTTTGCAATAACGCTGGCGTTGGCGGGGGCGGATCAATGGCCGACATCAACATCGCCGACTGGAAGTGGGTCATCGACGTTGACCTTTGGAGCGTCATCCACGGCGTCCGCGTTTTTCTTCCCGGCTTGCTCGAACAGGGCGAAGGCCACATCGTGAACACTGCTTCGGTTGCCGGTTTGTTCTCGGCTCCATTCATGGGCCCGTACAACATCGCGAAATACGGCGTGGTCGCGCTTTCCGAGACCTTGTGTAGCGAATTGGCGATGCAGCAATCGGCGGTTGGCGTTTCGGTGCTGTGTCCCTCGTGGGTCAAGACGAAGATCGCGAGTTCTGCTCGCAACAAGCCCGGCGTAAGCTCCGAAGAAGTAGACATGATTTCTCAACTCGCAGGGCCAATGATCGATGCCGGCATGAATCCTGATCTTGTCGCCGATGCTGTGATCGAGGCAGTGAAGTCGAAGAGGTTCTGGATCACCACCCATGACGACACGCCTGCGGCTGTCACCTTGCGGACACGTTCCATCATCGATGGAACAAATCCTCCACAACTGATGCACTGAGCGCCAACTAACTGCACAGTTCCTCCCGGTGCTGAAAGTCCGGGGGACCCATGTCGCTTTTTGGGGTGCTCGATAGTTTTCCGCTGTGCTCCGGCGATGGCGTGGTTACGTCGATGACTTTCTCGAACAGTGGTTTCCAACATCGTGTGTGCGATGCAGATCCCTCAGTGGTTCACCGTGCTCGGTCTGTATCAAGCAGTTCGTTGGCGCTGCACCAATCCCTGAAATTCCGCCGCTCAAACGCGTCGCTGCGCTCCTCCGGTACGACGAAACCTCTCGGCCATTTATTGCTGACCTGAAATATCATGGCGGATGGAGCGTGGCTCGGGGGCTTGCTCCGGCTCTGTCGTTCTTGCTCGACGACACCATTGGCACTCAATATCGTGACGTAGTCCTGACGTGGGCTCCGACTATTCCCGAGCGAGCTCGACATCGAGGCTTCGATCAGGCGGAAGTGCTTGCGAGGGAACTGGCCTACCGGTCCGGTCAACCTGTCCGGCGGCTGCTCCGTCGGCTACCAGGCGAGCATCAGACGGGCCGCAACCGCTTGGAGAGGGCTCAGGGGGTCTATTTCGGTGCTGTTGGCCCCGTTCCAGGGGTTGTTGTGGTTCTCGACGACGTCGTGACGACTGGATCCACACTGGCGGCAGCGGCCACGGTTCTGTGCGAGGCGGGCGCGCACTCTGTTTTTGGACTGGCGTTAGCGGCAACCCCTGACCGGTCACAGATGTGAGTCGGCACCGGGAGCGGGGTTCTCACCAACTGTTCACCCTCTTCTTGCCGTGACCTAAGGGAGGCCTCGGTAGACTCGTCGTTCTCATGGGCATCCTCGACAAAATTCTGCGCGCCGGCGCAGGCAAGAAGGTACGGGCTATCGAAAGCTTGGTACCTGAGATCAATGCCCTCGAACCCGAAGTCGAACGGCTCTCCGATGAAGCACTCGCTCATCGGACCATTGAGTTTCGTGAGCAATTAGCCAATGGGGCTGATCTCGAAGACATCCTTGTCGAGGCATTTGCAGTTGTTCGCGAGGCCGCTCGCCGCGAGATTGGCCAGCGTCACTATGACGTCCAGATGATGGGCGGCGCAGCGCTGCACTTCGGATGGGTCGCAGAAATGAAGACGGGCGAAGGTAAGACCCTTGTCTCAACGCTTCCGGTGTATCTCAACGCCCTCGCTGGCAATGGCGTTCACATCGTCACAGTGAATGATTACTTGGCTACCCGAGACTCCGACTGGATGGGGCGCGTTCATCGTCGCCTTGGAATGTCGGTCGGACTCGTCATTCCTGGCATGAACGACCCAGTAGTGAAGCGTGCGCAATATGCGTGCGATATCACCTACGGAACAAACAACGAGTTCGGATTCGACTACCTGCGCGACAACATGGCAATGAGTCGTGCTGAACAGGTACAACGCGGTCGCTCCTATTGCATCGTCGACGAAATCGACTCGATCCTTATCGACGAAGCCCGTACTCCGCTCATCATTTCCGGCCGCATCGCCGATGCCGCCAAAATTTATTATCAGTTCGCCTCGATCGTTCGGGGACTCAAGCGCGAAGTTCATTACGACGTCGATGAAGAAAAGCGAACCGTTGCGCCCACCGATGAAGGTGTTGAGGCCGTCGAGCGTGCCCTCGGGGTCGACAACATGTACGACGAAGTTTCACAGAATCTCGTGCATCAATTGCAGGCTGCACTTCGCGCCAAAGAATTGTTCAAACGCGACAAGGACTACGTGGTTCAGCATGGTCAGGTGAAAATTGTTGACGAGTTCACCGGTCGCATCCTCGATGGTCGTCGCTGGTCTGAAGGCCTCCATCAGGCCGTTGAGGCCAAAGAGGGCGTCAAGATCGAGGAAGAGAATCAAACGCTCGCCACGATTACCTTGCAGAACTACTTCCGCATGTACGAAAAACTTGCAGGAATGACCGGCACGGCCGAAACAGAAGCGTCGGAATTTCTCTCCACCTACAACCTTCACGTCGTTCCGATCCCGACGCACCGGCCGATGGTGCGGCTCGACAAGGGTGACCTCATCTACAAGAGCGAGGACGCCAAGTTCAATGCGGTGGTTGATGACATCGCTGAACGGAGCGAAGCAGGTCAGCCTGTGCTCGTCGGAACAATCTCGGTTGAGAAGTCGGAAACCCTTTCTCGCTATCTCAATAAGCGTGGGGTCGCCCACGAAATCCTGAACGCCAAACTGCATTTCCGTGAGGCCGACATCGTCGCTCAGGCGGGTCGCCTCGGAGCAGTGACCGTTGCAACGAATATGGCTGGTCGAGGCGTCGACATCTTGCTCGGAGGCAATGCCGAGGGCCTTGCTGCTCGGGATCTCGCGGCCGAAGGCCTCGATCCTGAAACTGAAGAGGGTCAAACTCGACTTGCCGAACTATTCGCGCTGCACGAGCCGGAATGTCGCGAAGGTGGCGACAAGGTTCGTGAACTGGGCGGTCTCTACGTTCTTGGTACCGAGCGTCATGAAAGCCGAAGAATCGATAATCAGCTTCGTGGTCGTTCTGGCCGTCAGGGCGACCCCGGCGAAAGCCGTTTTTATCTTTCACTTGAAGACGATCTCATGCGCTTGTTCGCTACCGGTGCCATGAACTGGGTCATGGGCAAGACCCTCGACGACGACGTACCGATCGAAGCCAAGATGGTGAGCAAGGCCATCGAGCGGGCGCAGAACACCGTTGAACAGCGAAACGCCGAGATACGCAAGGACGTCCTCAAATACGACGAGGTCATGAACGAGCAGCGCAAAGTGATCTACAGGCGCCGCGATCAGATTCTCGACAACGCCGACCTTCGTGACGAAGCCATGGGCTATCTCGCCGAGGCCATCGATACAACGATCTCCACTTTCTGTGTCAGCGATGAAGCAGGCGAGTGGGACCTTCACGGCTTGCATTCCGAGGTCGCGGCGATGTGGCCGACCGAACTCAGTGAGGAACACCTTCACGAGGCGCTGACCACCGATGGTCTCTACGAAATGATCATGGGCGAAGCGACCGCGTATTACGAGCGGCGCGAAGCCGAATTTGGTGAAGACACCATGCGTGAAGTTGAACGTCAGGTAATGCTTCGAATCATCGATCAGAAGTGGCGTGAGCACCTTTACGAGATGGACTATCTGCAAGAGGGCATCAACCTTCGAGCGATGGGGCAGAAAGATCCACTCGTTGAATGGCAGCGCGAAGGCTTCGAGATGTTCGGCTCGATGATGGCCGCCGTTGCGACCGATTTTGTTACCTATGTCATGCACGCTCAGGTGACGGTAACCGAGCAGAGTTCTGAACCGCAGGTGTCGAATCTGCAGTACACCGCACCTGTTGACCCCAGCGAGGCCCCTAGCGGCATGCAGGCCGCAGCCCGAGCTCAGGCAACTGCTGAAGGTCTCGACGTCCCCGCTGAGGCAATTGAAGAGTTCAGCAACGAACCCGTCGTGAAAAGTGAATGGGACAAGACCCCCCGTAATTCCCCATGCCCCTGCGGATCGGGCAAGAAGTTCAAACTCTGCCACGGCGCATGAGGGATTTCTCCGACGATCTCGCCGACCTTCGTCGTCGGATTGACGAAGCACGGGTCTATTTGCGGATTGAAGAGTTGCTTATTTCGCGACCTCAATTAGAAACCGAGGCCAGTCGTCCGGACCTCTGGGATGATCCGGACCTGGCTCGAAAGATCAACGGTGAACTTTCGGCCTGTACGGAAGATCTCGAACTTTATGAACAGTTGACCTCCCGTCTAGAAGACGCAGAGATCTTGCATGAACTAAGTCGTGAAGAGGGTGACGAGGCGGTTGAAATAGAGGTTGAAGGAGCAATGTCTGTCTTGGCCTCGGATCTCGGTGAACTCGAACTTCGCGCATTGTTCACTGGCGAATACGACGACACCAATGCAATCTGCGAAATTCAGTCAGGTGAAGGTGGAGCCGATGCGCAGGACTGGGCGAACATGCTTCTGCGCATGTTCCTCCGTTGGGCCGAGAAGCGTGGCTTCGACGTCGAACTTGATGAAGTCTCTGCTGGCAATGAAGCGGGAATCTCTTCTGCGACGTTCCTGGTCAATGGTCGCCATGCCTACGGTCGGTTGCGTTCAGAGCATGGCGTGCACCGTTTGGTTCGTATTTCTCCATTCAACGCGCAGGGCAAGCGTCAAACTGCTTTTGCTGCATTAAAGGTCACCCCGTTCCTCGAAGATGTGCCGGACATTGAGGTCGATGAGAAGGACCTTCGCATTGATACGTACCGATCCTCAGGAGCCGGTGGTCAGCACGTCAACGTGACCGATTCGGCGGTGCGCATTACCCATTTGCCAACCGGAATCGTGACGTCCTGTCAGAACGAGCGCAGCCAGCATCAGAACAAGGATCGGGCAATGCAGATCCTTTTAGCGAAATTGGCAGAACGCCAGCGCGAGGAACGGCTTGCTGAACTTTCAAATATTCGTGGTGAACAGCGATCGGTGGGTTTCGGTAGTCAGATCCGGTCGTACGTGATTCAGCCGTATCAAATGGTCAAGGACCTTCGCTCCGGCTACGAGGTCGGCAATGTCGATGCGGTCTTTGATGGCGACCTGGATGGTTTCATGGAGGCGTACCTGCAGTGGGAACGCAGCGGTGCTGATAACGCCGGCGAATAACGCCTAGGCGAGAGCCACGAGTTCAAGCGACTCAGCCGAGAAGTAATCAAGTTGGCCGTCGGGCATGAGCAAGATTCGATCGGGTGCAAGCGCTTCCACGAATTCAACGTCATGACTCACAATGACCATTGTTCCTGGCCACGCAGCAAGGGCTGCTCCGGTCGCGGATCGAGACATCGGATCAAGGTTGTTCGTCGGTTCATCGAGCAGCAGGAGATTGTGATTACCGGCGACGAGCTGAGCGAGTGCGAGCTTGGTTTTCTCTCCACCGGAGAGTGTTCCCGCATCCTGAAAAACTTTCTCTCCGCTGAGACCAAACATACCGAGCAATGAGCGGACTCCTTCATCGCCGAGTTCGGAATCGCGGCGCATATGTTCGATCATGGAAACGCCGGAATCGATGCCCTCGTGTTCTTGCGCGTAGTAACCGGCAGAGACGTTGAGACCGAATTCGAACTCCCCGAGGTCGGGCTCTGACTTCTCCGCCAGGATTTTCAACAGACTGGTCTTCCCGGCGCCGTTGAGGCCCATCACCAGTAGTCGTTCACCGCGGCCGACATCAAAGGAGACATCGGCGAAGACATCATTGGATCCGTAACTCTTCCAGAGGCCGGTTGCCGTGAGGACCGTTCTTCCGCAACTTGCCGGCGGAGGAAATCGAAGTTCGATTGTTCGACGCGCCGCTGGCCCTTCGACTTTGTTCGAACGAATTCGTTCGGCGCGGTTATCGAGGTTCTTTGCGACACGAGCTCGTTTCGCGGTCTGTCCACGCATCGAGTCTGCAAGGGTTGAAAGGCGTTTGATCTCATTTTGTTGGCGTTCAGCCATTTTGCTGAGTCGCTCTTCGTCAAGTTCTCGCGACACGAGGTATTGGCTGTACGTGCCGCGATATTCAACGATTTCGCCAGTTGCTTCTTCTGCTTCGCGGTCGAGGTGGATGACGCGCGTGATCGCTTCGTCGAGAAGATCAAGATCGTGGCTAATGACGAGAAGGGCGCCGCGGTACGAGCGAAGAAAGGTGAGAAGCCAGTCACGGGCGTCGGCATCGAGATGGTTCGTCGGTTCGTCGAGAAGGAGAAGGTCGCTTCCAGCGAAAAGGATGCGCGAGAGTTCAAGGCGACGCCGTTCGCCTCCGGAGAGCGCCCCGATCGGTAGTTCCAAGCGGTCGGAGCGAAGACCGAGACCATCAACGAGCTTGCGAGCTTCGGACTCAGCGGCATAGCCACCATCGATCTCAAATCGCTCCTGAGCGTTGGTGAATCGAGTGATGTTCTGCTCGGAGGGGTCATCTTCCATTGCTTGGCGAAGGGTCTCGAGTCGCCTCGCGGCGGCATCGAGGCCACGCCCGGACAGCACGTGGGTAATGGCGAGCGTCTCGGGATCGACGGCGTCCTGACGGGGATCCTGAGAGAGGTAGCCCGTTCCTCCCGACCGTTCGACGGTTCCGCGCTTTGGGTCGTTATCGCCGCCGAGAACACGGAAAAGTGTGGTCTTCCCAGCACCATTTCGCCCTACTAAACCGACCTTGTCCCCGGCCTGAACCTGGAAGGTGGTCCCATCAACAATGGTCTTCCCCCCGATCTCAACTACGAGGTTTCGGACGCTAAGCACCGATCAAGTCAAGCACCCCTGCGGGGGTCTCCCGACATCGGTGTCTTTGTGAGCATGGTTTGACGGCTCGACTACCGCCGAGGTGACGGCCAAGCGCTGCGAAAAATAGCTACAGGGTCACCCTTGCGGCGGAGAGATTCAACGTGATTGAGGAGTTCTTGATCGACGCCGTCGAGTCCCGATGCTTCGGCGTCGACGCCACCGCCGCCGTTGGTGAGTGCTTGTGCAAGATCAGTGCGACCGGCGGCTATGAGTTGATGTTCCAACTCGAGTTCATCGACGAAGAACTGCGCGCGATCACTAGGGGAGAGCGGATCCCAACCAGCGATGAAGGTCATATACGGGTCGGTACGGAACCATCTGATTTCATCGGCGCTCACGATCCAGAGAATGCCTACTGGTTTGCGGCTTGAGATCGAACGTTCGGGGCCGAGATGGCTGACCATGTCATCTTCGGCGACAACATCAATGCCGGAGCGCTCGAGTTGCAGGCGGAGAGCATCGCCGTAGTCGCCGCGTACCGAACCCGTAGTGACTACGAGCAGGGGGCCCGAACCGTCGAGGGCCCGAAGCGTTGGCTCTAAAAATCCATTGAGGACAGTTCCTGTCGACGGACTCGGGGGCTCGGCAGACGCGTTTGCGTCAAGGACGGGGCGCGTCGCCATGAGGGTGACGATCGTTGCTGTTGCTGCAAGCAGGCCGAGAGTGAAGTGGCGGACACCTCGCGACTGGATCACTCGCATGAGCGAAGACCAAAGCGACCAGGCGATCGAGAGCCACCAGAGAAGAGCGAGCACCCACCACCAACGCACGACCCAGTCGAAGACCGGCCCGATGACTCGTGAGGTCGCTATGACACCACCGAGGCTCGCGGCGACAACGATGAGTTGAAAGCGAAGCGCTGCAAGCGCTCGAGTTCGCCGCGCAATCCAAGCGGATCCGGCCATGCCAATGAGGGGGAGGAGTAATGCGATGACGCCGGAACCAAGGAGCGCTCCGTCGGTTCCTGTCAGTTCGACGCGACCAAGCCACGGTGCTGCAGGAAATCGAAGTTGGTCGGCAGCAATGTGAAGTCCGGTACCCAGCCCCGCTGGGCGATCTCCAGGGGAAAGAAAATAGTGCGTGAGCGCGCCAAGGTTCCCTGTGCCTGCCATCTGATCAACGATGACGGGAAGCCAGCATCCGAAAAGAACGATGAACGAGATGCTGAGAATGATGCGTCGTTGAGTGCGATCCGATGGAAGGAGCGAGCGAAACGAGTCACGCCTCCATGAGAGAAGCGCGATGACTACAGCAATCATTGTGAGTATCGGGAGATAACCAATATGGCTCTGCAGTTCGAAGGACGCGACGAAGAGGAGTGGTGGCCACATCCACGCGTCACCTTCAACGACAGACCAGGCCAACAAGACAATGAGTGCCAGTGGAAGGAGCGTGATGAATGGATTCCACGGATCGCGCATCATCGCTGGCCCCATTGCGTGGAGGAGCAGAGCAGTTGAGGCCATGGTGGACGAGACAAGAGCGAGTCGACCTCTGCGCCATGCCACCAGACTCATCGCAGCAATCGTGAGTGCATTCAGCGTTGCTGCCGCAGTGAGGAGCGCTTCGGGTTTATCGCCGAAGAGGTGATACGGAACGGCGAGAAGCCAGTACAGAAGCGGCCCGGGGTGGTTCCAGCCGAATCGTGAGTACGGGCCAACGAGCGGCGTGTGGCGTCCAACGTCTTCGACGCGCAGGTTTAAGACTGCCCAATCACCGCTTGGGCGCCAGACAAGATCAAGAGCTGCCCGTCCAGCATCGATGATTGCCCACATCACCAACGCGGTGAGAAAAATCGCAACGACGATGCACGCGACATTCCAGGGGTCTCGCCACCATCGCTCGTTCCTACGAGTATCAGGACCGATGGTCGTCGATTCAGGCGATTGCAACGTCAGGTTCAGACGTCGTCGGGGTCGTACTCGCCACGCTCGTAACGGCGGCGTCGGCTGATCTGGTTGGCAAAGGCAACGATGCAGATCACGGCAAGGATGGCGAAGATCGCGACAAGGATCATGGAGAGAGCCTAGGCGGAACGGGACGAGAAGGAGGATCGATTGGAGATCAGGGCCTCAAGGATCGACCGATGATTTCTTTCATAATTTCGGTCGTGCCGCCGTAAATGGTTTGAATCCGGGCATCGATATATGCCCGAGCGATCGGGTACTCAAGCATGTAGCCGTAGCCGCCATGAAGTTGGACACATGAGTCGACGACCCGCTTTTGCAGTTCTGTTGTCCACCACTTGGCCATCGCCGCCTCTTCGACGGTGAGCTCCTTGGCATTGAGTGCCTCGATGCATCGATCCTGAAACACCTCAGCGATTTCGACCTCAGTGGCAATTTCGGCGAGCACGAACCGCGAATTCTGGAACGTGGCGATTGGCTGCCCAAATGCAGTGCGGTCGTGCGTGTACTCAAGCGTCCAGCGGAGAGCCTGACGGGCAGCCGCAACTGCACTGATGGCGATTGAAAGTCGCTCCTGGGGAAGGTTGTCGACAAGGTGGGCAAAGCCCATTCCCTCACTACCGAGGAGATTGGCGGCAGGTACACGAGCATCAGTGAAGAACAGTTCCGCTGTGTCCTGCGCGTGGAGACCAACTTTTTCGAGATTACGGCCGCGTTCGAACCCGGGAGTGTCTCGCTCGATGACGATCAAGCTCATTCCCTTATGGCGCTCTTTAGGATCTGTCTTCACG
>Ga0114967_10001219_pt1 | contig 21535 bp, 17 predicted proteins | sample M_130628_MF_Meta_FD_92639 | JGI IMG/M metagenome (GOLD analysis project Ga0114967, IMG submission 92639) | Freshwater microbial communities from Lake Montjoie, Canada to study carbon cycling - M_130628_MF_MetaG | ecosystem: Environmental > Aquatic > Freshwater > Lake | place: Lake Montjoie... | reverse complement strand
GACCTTCTTTGAACAACTGTTCCCCGACACTCAATTGCGGGAATGGGTCTATGCTCTTCTGTCTTCCTGCCTCTTTGGAACCAAGAAGCAATCGCACATTCTGTTCTTTCACGGAAGCGGATCGAACGGGAAATCGGCGCTTCAGACCTTGCTTGAAAGCACCTTCGGCGAATATTACACGACTCTTACACCTGCTCTCCTGGCTCGCAAGACCGTAAACAATGATACGTTGGAAAAGCAGGTTGGGGGACGTCGCATTGTTCACTTCTCGGAACCCGACGGAAAGATCCACGGCGCGTTCTTGAAGGCGTTGGTGGACGAAACATCTGCAGTCCCCTTCATTAGTTGTAATGCGCTACCTCAACTTGCCTGTGCGGATGACAGTGTCTGGTCCCGCATTCGTGTGATTCCCCTCACCAGTGTCTTTGGACATCAAGAGAATCTAAACTTGGAACACGGGGCCGCACAGTTTCCTGCAGACATGGAACTCAAGGCCAAGTTGCTTCGCTGGCGTATTCCTCTGCTGGGTCTCCTTGTTCATAACCTTTCAATGGAAGCGGTCGAACCCGAATGCGTTCGTATCAAGACCACTGAGTATCGTAACCGCTACGATCCGTATTTCAAGTTTATTACAACGTCGTTCCCTCGAGAAGGGACCTTGGCTGTAAAGGACTTGCGAGCACTCATTCGAACGTGGAAATCACGTACAAATGAGGATGTAAGGGAGCAAGAGATCTTTGAACAGGTGCGAACCAACTTCGCCAACCGTATTGCTTGAAGAGTTGGTCTAATTGGGTGGAATCGGTTGCGACCGTAGTCCAAAGAACTGGGAAACACCGAAGCCCACCATCCAATACGACAAAAATGCCACGATGGGACCCACAATCATTTTTCCTTGAAAGGTGGGCACGAATTTGATCCACAGGGCTATAAACAGCACGATGTACCCTGCAAAGAACGCCATCATCGCAAGATTGTCGGCTGTGTGAGGAATAACACCTGTCCCTCCCCGTGGCACACTATCCAAAAAGCGTCGGCGATGCATGCGAGCCGCCTGATCCAATTGAACGCTTTGGTTCTGTAATTCATTGTATTTGTCTTGAAGAGCCTTCGTTTGTTCCGCACCTGGTTTTACAACATTGTTCAAGGTCAGAGCAAAGGATGACCACTGGTTATAATCATCCACGGCCGCCGACAAATCCTGTTGGGACGGAACAATATAGTCATTGTTCAATGTATCTTTATCCAATTGGACTTGAGCCGCCATCACTCCATTAGGATCTCCTGCTGCTATCGCAGCAGCCAAGGCCGCCTTGTCCTTTTCAAGAACTTGCTGCTGTGCATTGACCTGTGCCTGTAGGGCGGCAATTTGCTGACTATTCCCAAACATTTCAAACAGCATCTATCCTTCCTATTTAGCACACACAGATTTGGGTGTAGGAACCGATAAATCACCTGTTTGGTATGCAGTAAGTTGTGCGTCCAATTTGGTTGCGAGATCCGACAGTTTGCCTTCCACATTGGTAAGACAATCGCTCTGCTTCGTGATGTCGAAGTTGAGGCGACCGGGGCACGCAGTAGGTGCAGCCACCTTGGCGTCCTCCGTAAAGACACGACGATGCCACAATCGGGGATCCTGGTTCGCACTGGGTCTATAGTACGCCCACAGACCAAACAGAACAATGATAAGGCCTGCGAGTGTTCCAGCAACAACAGCGCTCAAGACCTCCATCTTGTTGGCAATCACTAAGCCCAAGATGACTGTCAACATCACGACACCTCCCATCAGAGTCGCAGCCGTCTGTTCCTTCTTGTAGTTGTAGAACTCGTTGATCTCGAATTGACGCCGGGTAACATCCTTGTCACGTGACACAGCGGACTTGATGGCGTTGTTGTTCGCTGCGAGACTATCCGCCATACGTTTGACATCGCTGTTGCGAATTTCATACAGTTGAACATTGTGCTGAAGATCCATGTATCGACCCAAGTCCGTTCGGGCCTTGTCAAAGGACGAGTTCTTCGATGCAGCAATTTGATCTTGAATTGCCTGTGCGTTTTGTGTCACATAGTTTGTGTACGCAGTCATATTCGAGCGCAAGTCCTGGGAGAATTGCGTTCGGGCAAGATCCACAGCCGAATCCAATCCTGTGTAAGCATTCGTTGCCATTCCTTCTATTTTGGTCTTATTAAAAAATTAGGCGCTTATTCAAAATAAGCATCTGATTTGATTCATAGCATAATTACATCGCAGCATAGACGTATCCAATCGCACCAAGGGCCACAACGTTTGCGAGTCCCCACATAATCACGGATGTTGCTGTAGCACTATTTTTCGTGGCAGTGTAATTCACCATCTCACGTTGAACAGCCACAATTGCGTTATCTTGTTTCAACATCGCATGGGTGTTCTGAAGTTTCTTGAGTTTCTCATTAATCTCCGCATTTGCTGAGTTGATGGTGGCTGCTTCTGCCGTGGCCACCGGGACTCTTTGCTGAGCCAAATAGTTGGTCATCTCCAGAATGAAGTTGACACGCTGATTCAATATAATGGTGTCATTGAGAGCCCGTTGCGCCGCTGCATTATCCGATTGAACGCGACTCGTAGCCAAGGTCACGAAGTTTCCAAGCGAATATTGGTAACGAGATTGATAGAAGCAATACTCTGTCTCGAGTTTTGCGAACATTGCCTGATCCTTCGCGATCTGTGCTTCAATATCACCCTGACTCACAGTTCCAGGAGGCAACACCGCTGGCAAAGTGCCTTCTGCAATCATCTCATTCATTCGCTGTTGTAGAACTGCGACCGGAAAGTGTCCAGAGGTGTCGGGACCAGCATCCGCCATGTGATCGGACATCACACCGCCTTGTGGATAAATCGCTAATAATTGATCGTGTGTGTAGGTGGTCTGATCTGCTACACAGTTGGGCATATCTCTATTATACATTTCGTTTCTTACTTTCGAAACTCTTGTTTCTTAAAAAATATGGCTCCTAAACTAATGTTTCTTAGTCCGGGATCCCCCCATCATATTACCAAAGGCATTTGTCGGTGCTTCCTTTGCAGGACCACTAGAAAGAAGACCAGGTTTTAACAAGAACGCGCCTCCTACAAACATTATCACGGATACAAAATATAACACCGTGCGCATTACATTCGAAAAAGGTGTTGTGGGTAAGAACGGCGCATAGAAAAATAGAAACGGCGAATGATCATTTGCAAGATACTTGTTTGCCAAAGCATTCGCCTGCTCCTGTCGAAGATCCTGAAGCGCCTGCTTCTTCTCGATTTCCGATTGAAGGGAACCTATGTCTGCGTTCACAGAGGTTGTATCAGATACTTGTTGAGCCTGTTGAATTGTAGTTGCTGCTTGTTTTGCTAAGTTCGTTTGTGCGATTATATTATCAATCGCTGTGTCAATCTTTGTTTGTGAATTTGTTAAGGAAGAAGCACCACTCGCAATGCCACGCGTTGCCAATTCCTGATAATAAGGAAGAGCCGACAGTTCATTATTCGCAGTCTGCTTGTTTAGATTTACAATCTGCTGCGCCGAATTGTTCTGATCCTTTGTCCAAGACATTCCTACTATGTGTAAGGAATTGCTCGCTGTGAAAAAAATGTAGCAAGCAAAAGTCTCAGTTACATTACGCATACACGAAAGGTTGTGGTGATACCTGCCGTTTCGGAAGGACGCTTGATTTCAACTATATCACCGGGAACAAGCCCTAAGACACGAGCCTGCATATCAAGATGATATTTGATGTGGGGAAGTTCTGATTTAGATCTCAGACTTAACTGTGTCATCACTTGCTTTACCTCCTCTTCCTGTAATCGACGATGAGGAGGAACCATGACGTGTCGTGCTGGATTACTAATCAAGACCTTCATCGGAAAGAAACTGATGTGCGCCTTTCGATTCGCCCATTGGCGTTGTGCTTGTAAGGTAAAGGCATCATGCTCCGGTTCGTTGTGTAACACAATCACCTCTGTTGTATCGGCTCGAATCGGAACCACAGGTTTCTCTCTGTCAAACAGCTCGTTGATTTGCTTATCCAGACTTAGACGAATCGGGGCCTCCACCATATAGAATACAACAGCTCTCTCCTTGGGTGCAATCGATCCTTCTACCTTGGGTGCGATCATGGTCAGCGCGATGTTATCCGAGGCCAAGGTCTCCAATTCTGCAGAAGCGACTCCCTTATAGCCCTCTGCGTTGTATCCACGATTTGTAAGAATCTCACAAAGCGTGGGTCGTGTTCTCACGATGAAATCAAGCGTGTCCGAATCCATTGTGCTCTCTCTTTGTTCCGAATGTTTAAATCATTTTTTCTCAAAATCAACCCTACATCCCTGAAACACGCACTACTTTGACATCGCTGTCATCTTTGGGCACAGGAGCACCAGATCCTGTGATAATCCTTTGATCGGGAGGAGGTGCTAAGGACATGGATGGCTTTGGCGCTTGTACCACATCTCGCAGATCCAACGTAGGTTCGGATGCGGTGCTTGGATTTACAGGAGAATTGAGTGCATCGATCACGGTTCTAGGCGCATTCGCAATTGCGCTGGTAAGAGTGCCGATCATACTTCGTGGAGTTTCTTGTGGCGCATCGGGTTCCACAGGAGGTCTGGGAGCCTCCGCTGCTTGTTGCTGTGCTTGTTGTTGCTGTGACTGTTGCGATTGTGATTGCTGTGATTGTTGTTGTTGTTGTGATTGCAGTGATTCGGACCCGTTTGTATTCAAGACAATGTTTACAGTGGGAGCACCTTGTTGCTGTTGCTGCTGCTGTTGCTGTTGTTGCAACTGTTGCTGAGCCATCTGCTGTTCGTTCGAAGGTCTTGATAACAAAGCCATGTCTTGCTGGGATTGGGAGGCTGAGAGACCTGATGACGAAGAAGAAGAAGCAGAAGAAGCAGAAGAAAGACCTGCCGTCGAAGGCACCTTTCGCTTCGTCTTCTTAGTCTTCACAGGTTCTACAGGAGCCGCAACAAGAACAGGGGAGGGAGTAGTCGCAGCAGGACGTTCCTTGACTGTGTTCTGTTCTCGAAAGGCTCTCGGTACTTCCGATGTCAAGAATCGCATCTGGTAATTCCCTCTGTCAATCTCCTGTCCTAAGAGTTTGAGTACAAAGGGCATCTCCACCTTCGAGAATGTCGCACGGCTCTGACGAACGGGTAAGACCAGCGTGAGCGTATCAATCGTATTTCCCAAAAACTGGTCGTGAATCGGTCCATCGCATGTCGGACACAGAAACAACCCCGTCTGCTCATTCGTAATTGGAATGTTTCCACATCCGTTACAAACCCAGAATGATGTGCCATCCGCACGCTTCATAAATGATTCCTGCAAGAAACTGGTTACACCGTGTGCAATCAAGGAATCGCGTTCCATCTCACCAACACGCATACCGCCCTCATTGCCTCGTCCACCTGTTGGTTGATGCGTCAGCATTTCCTTACGGCCTTCCCCACGAGCATTCAACTTGTCCTGTGTCAAGTGCTTCAAGCGCATGTAGTACAACGGTCCAATAAAAATCGACGATGTGAACTGCTTGCCCGTAATACCACTGTACATAATCTCTTCGCCATCTCGCTGAAAGCCCGTCTCCTCCAACGCATCTGCAACAGCATTGAAACTGTCTTCGTTGTTCATAAACAGCGTTGCGTTCATCTTTGCACCAATATGTGCACCCAACTTGCCATATTCCTGCTCCAAGAGTTGCGCAATTGTCATACGACTTGGAATACAATGCGGGTTTACCATTACATCGGGAACAATACCGTCTGCTGTGACAGGCATGTCCTGCGCATCCAACAGCATCCCCATTGTACCTTTCTGACCGTGTCTGCTCGAGAACTTGTCACCCAATTCCGGAATACGCTCCTCAATAATACGCACGTGAACCATTCGAAACCCATTGGCCTGGTGTAAGACCGCCACCTTGTCCACACGTCCCTTGGTGAAGATCGTAGGCAAGATAGATGAATCGTAAATGCGACCCGATTCCAGACCCATCGAGTACATTCCCACTAGCACCATCTTGTCGTGTATCACAGTCCCCTCCTTGATCACACCGTGTTCATCCAGCCCCGAATAGTCTCGACCAGGTTTCAAGTCTGTCCATGCCATCACATTCTTTGGATTTCCAATACGGGTTAACACACGATTCATTGAATCCTCTTCCTCCTTGGCCGTATAAGATCGTAGAGCCAGAGATCGAAAGAGGCCTCGTTGAATCGAATTACGATTAAACAAAATGCCGTCATCTTGATTGTACCCATTGAAACTGTTGATCGCAAAGATGACGTTTGTTCCGTAGGGCATTTCACCTTTCGCCACCGTATCATACGTAATGGTGCGCGCCAACGGTCCTTCGCCGTAACAGAGCATGGACCCATAGGTGTCAAATCGACTTTCGTAATTTGTAGCATAATATCCAATGGCCTGTTTGCTTTGGGAGCAAGACAGTTGATTTCTCGGACTTTGATTATGATTCGCAAAGGGAATCATCGAGGTTAAGAGACCCGTGATGGTACTAGGATGCAGTTCACAATGCGTGTGTTCTGGTGTCAAATCCTCGCCTCCCCACCAAGAAATATAGGCTTCATTTCCTTCGTAGGGATCGACATATTCAACGGCTCCTACATATTTGACTAATGCCTCAATGTAGTCGGCAAGGGTTGGCGACTCCTTCGAGGCCAGTGGATCGACAAAGTCCACACTGTGAGGATGAGCATCCTTTGTCAGAGGCAGAGTTCCGCAGACCAAGTCTCTCCACACGGGCAATGGCTTCTTGCTGGCTTGCTCAGGGATCTTGCCGTGATTCAAATGCCATAGAGGTCGGATCGGGCGTCCATCATCACAATATATTCTAAGCGTATTATCCGCCGTATTGAAACTGATGGAGGCTGTAGGAGCAATACAGGCCGTCCACTTCATCACCTTGAGTACAGCCGTTAGTTCTCCTGGCACTGTTGTAAACCCAATGGTTCCGCCATTAATCTGAACACTTGTAGCCGTCACCTTTTCCGCCGGTGTAGCAAGTTGTACCGGAATCACGCCTCCTCGTTTATACAACCAGTCCATCAGGGAGGCTGTGGGCATTACCACCGAAATGGCTGTCATCATACTCATGTTCTTGCTGACACCAATGTGACCGCCCGTGGGTGTCTCACTTGTGCAGAAATAGCCAATTTGACTGGGGTGAAGGTGTCGTGGCCCCGTCGATTTCAAGGAGGTATCGAATTCCAACACCACGCGACGCACGTGACTCATCGCATCCAAATAAGAAATACGAGCCAGTGGCTGAACCACACCCTCCTTCATGTTGTACTGATTTGTACCCCATTTGCCCCTGAATCCGCGCATAATGACATCTTGGAAGGCGTCGGAACTCATCACCTTGCCAATATTGGCGGGGCTGAAGATGTTCAAGAAGTTCTCATCCGCATACAGTGTCTTGTTGCTATCGTATTCCTTATCCACGTATAAGATCACCGCCTTCTTCCACACCTTCCAGCCCTCCGCAAACAAATCACGGATTAGTGCGCCGGTGCCGAGAAGACGCTGGTTTCTTATGTCATCTCTGTAGGTTGGGAGTTCGAGATTCATTTCCACTCGGATAAGTTTGCGCACCATTTCCGCCAAATACTGCGGTCTTGCATCATATGGCACGTGTGTAAACAGATTGTTTTGAATAATGTCTAAGACGTGTTCCACCATAAACCCCTTGGTCAGTGTACGAATGAATTCAATCGCGTGACTCTTTGTAGCGATAGGCCAAGCATCTTGAATACTGGGAATGAGCGACTGTTCCATCGCTGCAGCCGTCGCGGACTCGGTGTCCGGCACAATAAGACGTACGATTTCCTCGTCGGATTCGACACCCATGGCTCGGAAGAGTGCAAACACGGGGATGTTGCCCTTCACAAAGGGAATGCTAATGCGCAAAACGCCTTCCTCTCGTGAGGAATTGGCATGAAACCGCACAAGGGTAATACGTCGTGTCTGTTTGGATTTCGGATCCTGACATACAACGGATGAATAGGATGCCACTTCTAAATCGGTTTTAGGTCGTGGAGCCGCATAAATACTGTTAAAGGCCTGTTCCTGTCGAGCAATTAGCACCTTCTCGGAGCCGTCAACAACGAAATACCCTCCCTGGTCGTTCCTACATTCGCCTAATTCGTATAGAAGTTGCGCATCGGCTTCGTGCGTGATACACAACTTGGATCGGAGCAAGATCGGAAGGTTGAACAAAGGAAAGGCGCCCTCCCCTTCAAACTTGATCTCACGTTTTGTCTCAACAAACTTGCCAGGCTCTTGCTCTGAAAGAAAGGTCATTACAATGTGCAGATCTGTCATAAAGGTTGCAGCATAGGTTTGACCACGAAGTCGGGCCTCATTGGGCGTCATACGACGTCTTGTCATTCCAGAATCCAAGGTGACTGTAGGAGGTGCGATTGCAATTCCCAAGTCTTCAGCCTTGTCTTTCTTTCCGCCAATGTAAATTTCAGTACGGTATTTGTATTTACCATCGGTTCCAATTGGTTCTTTCAAGATGGTGATAGGGTTCGAGGCTTGTAGGATGTCGAGCAGTTCACGAAAGACAAAGGCTTCGTAACTCTCTTTATGGTGTTGGGACAGGAAGGTGTGTGGGTACGCTTCATAGTACGTTCGAAGAACGTCAGGACCCCGTGTGGCTAATGACATCGTCTCTGTTGTGTAGGGGAGAAAGGTTTCGGCAGGACAGACGTATACACTATGAATATCATAGTAGTACGACTTTTAAACCCATAGGGTCATAAGACACTTTGGCCTCGTCTTCGACGGTGGGGCCTCGTCTTCGAAGATTGGCCTCGTCTATGAAGACGAAGATGCAAAAGGTCCCCACGCCGATTGCGACACTAAATTAGGCTGTGTGAGTTGAGAGATCTGACTAGGATCCATCACGCCTTTGATTCCGTGACTTTGATTGGTCCACGCATGAGGCGCACCGGGCAAAGGGTCATAGCCACTGGATCGGGACATTTCGCTCATATGGGCTTGGAGATCCGAAAACAAACTGCCACCTCGCTGTCTTCGTGTATTCTTACGACTATTTTTTCGGTTCTTGCGATTATTACGTCGTGATCGTCGTCGGCCTCCTGATTGCGGCATTCCACTGCTCTGTGCAAGCGTGGGATTATTTGGAAAGCGATCAATACCACAATCTTCCAATTGCGCAATGTTGGGAATGTCAATTGTACCGATAGACTTGAGAGACGCCGGATCCACCGAGATGTCTGTGGTAAAGTGACCGTAAGGGATCGTGCTGAACGCGGCAGCACCGGGACCCATTACATAGTCTAGAGGAGCGCCCATCTGGCTATCTCCACCGTGTTGTTTCTTTCCCTTTTTCGTCTTGTGCGTCTCTTTCTTATAGTGACGCACGAACATCTTTGCAGCATCGGGAGTTATAGTTCGCTTCAATGCCATTTTCCACGCCTTTTGTATTGCGGATACAGGGTTCATGGCCTTGATGGCTTGACGGGCCTTTGCGTCAAACGCCCTGAGTCTTTTCTTCATGGTGGTAGCACGCATTCCTACCCTAGCAAACTATTTTTACGAAACTTCAACGGGGTTATAGCATTGTTTGCCACGCGTTGTCCCGTGTTGGACACTGCAAATTTACCCGCCGCAAACGCACCCACGGGTCCTAACGCAGGCGCCACAGCAAACTTAACGAAACTTTCTTCTAATATCTTCGGTGGTGTTATAAACAATATTACAGCAAAAATAGTCGCCAATAGGATATAGGCAAAAAAAGCAGCATATGAATACAAAAACCCTCCTCGTTCATTACGTTCTTCATTCGACGTATACAGTGACCAGATGGCGGCTGCCGAACAGAGTAAGCACGCGCCAAAAATACCAAGAAGCACCGGATTCATCTCTATCTTTATCTCAACATAATTAAACTAATTATTACAATCACAAGCACAGCGTAAGGAACAAAGGCTCCGTAGGAATAAATCAAGTGACTACGATTTTGACGTTCCTCAGTCAAATTCTTCATACTGTAAATAATAACAAGGGATATTATGGCCATCACGCCAAGCACAACTAAAGGAATCATGTCGGCCATACACTCTCTAAAACTTACTAATTAAATTAACGTGCGTGTTCAAGGTCTTCTTGCAGCAGTAACGTCGGAGATCCAAGAGTTGAAAGACCTCTGCTTCCGCAGTCTTTGGAATACTTGTTCCATCCAGGATCATAGGCTCGGTTCCTCGCTCTCCAGACCGCTTCCGCACTTCCTCCAGAAAGTACCTGTACTTATCTGCGAGCGTCTTGCCACAAGTCATACAACGCACCGGGATGATCATTCTGATTGAGACTTTAAAAAAATGAAGGACGCTTCATTTTTTTGGATGTTGCACAAGAAGACTCCACTGGGAAGATGATTCGATCTCTCAAGCAAACAGACTATCGGGTCACGAAGAACTTGTTCATGGAGGTGTTTGATGAGTCTGAAGAACCGAAATTCATTAAGGCGTACCCGAAACGCCATTTACTCGGGTCTGTCGGTTACTTTTATAAAGGAGTCCTTGTTGGTGCTGCCCTTGTCACACCTCAACGACTTGAATATATCTTTATTCATCCTGACTTTCAACAATACGGCTATGGCTCGGCAATGCTAAGAACCGTGATGAAACAATGTCCCACACTTTCCTTAACTGCTGTGACAGATCCTGCTGTTAGAGCGTGGTATGTCAAGCACGGATTTCAACAAATCGGCGAAGACACGTTTCGTAAGCATACACATAATTTGAGGCCACGTAAGAAGCACTGCGTTTAGAACAAATTGCGTTCCTCCGAGTCCTATTCAGAACCCAGATGACATCCACTCTGTACAGCCGAGGCACCAATAGCCAGTTCGGAAATCCCGTGCGTGTCGAATTCAATCGTGTGAATGCACGCGTGGAGGCGTTGGAGAAGCGTATCGAGGAACTTCTATTGAAAGGAGGACAGGCCGGCGCAAACGGTGTAGCAGGTCCACCGGGCCCAGCGGGCCCTGCAGGTCCTGCAGGTTCAGCAGGGGCGAAGGGAGACCGTGGGGAGCGTGGCGAACGTGGTGAAGTGGGCCCGAAGGGCGAGAGAGGCGATCCCGGTGATCCAGGTGAGGCAGGTCCTCGCGGTGACAAGGGCGACCAGGGCGATCGTGGCGAGCGTGGTCCCCAAGGTGTAGCAGGGCCTCAGGGACCTGTTGGACCCCAGGGACCCGTCGGACCTCAGGGACCGGCAGGGCAGAACGCAAGTGCGTAGAATTATTTATAGTTCACCGTGTGAATTAAAAATAAATTTTAATATTAGAAGATGGCTGCGAACGGCGTTGACACCACTTTTTTTGGATTATTTGGGCTGGCCGCACCAGCAACACTTGATCAGAGACGTGTTATTTTCTTAGAATTGGTATCCTTGTTTGATTCCTTACACGATTTTGGTGAATTTGGTTCTGTGTATGATTATGTCACCCGAAGTACTGCTAATGTATATACAACTCATAAACGAACTATTTTTAATCATTTGCGGAACAGTTATCCAAATCTTGTTTTATCGCCTGCTATTTCTCTAACCAATTCAAAATTACAATGTGCACAAGCAAATTTTTATCTAAGAGCTTCCTTATCTAAATCAACGATTGAAGAAGCATTTTATAATTACGCGAGAGATCGCCTGGTAATAGGACAAGCAGCACTTGCAACAACACATTCTACTCTCACTGTGAATAATTTGCGTACCCAATTTAACATACCTGCTGATCAAAATAACATCGTATTTTCAATTGACACACAAAAAAAATTAACCATGTTTACAAGTAGAATTGATGGAGTTAATTTTTTTCAGACGCTTGATATGGAAAAGGTCTGTGATCCAGCATCTCATGCAAATGCAAATGATGATCCTGGTGCTAGAATAGACATACTAATAGAACAACCAGGCCAAGCTAGAACATATGAAGTAGTCAATGGTATAAATGGAGTAGAGAGGGCCATTTTAAATCACTTCGCCAATAACAACACCTGTGATATTCAAATCGATCTTCCTAATCAGGCTGGAGCGCCAGAACCTGTTGTATTAAACGCAGGCGGAGCACATGTCAATTCAAAACCAAATATCAATCGGCGGCTAAACAGACTCATAACAGCTACACCTGCAAACCTTGCTGGTAACCAAAGTGTTGTCACTGACAATAATTTTTATAATGATGCAAGAATTATAAATTATGGAAATCTAAATGGTGCTAATCCTCCCCCTGCTGCTCTGCGAACCTATATTAGGGATATTCGGCGAAGACTTGCTCAAAAACGCTTAGGAGACCAACTACAAGTGTTAGCCTGCTTAAGACCAATCCGATATCGCCGACTCCTAAACACTTATGAAGTAACAAATCCAATCTTTGTCTCCATAGATCGCATGGCGATTGCGTTTGCCATTGCGAAAGGAGTTAATTGTATTTATAGTAATGGTAACAATTTAACTTTAATTGGTGGCCAAATAGCTCCAACAATTACGAATGGAGCAGCAGTCGTAGCCGCAGGACTTCCTCGAAGTCTAAAAAGCTCCTCAAGAAAACCCAAGCAAAGAGGAGGAGCACGAACAGATTGGGAAATGGTGAGAACTGATCTTGTATCCTCTCCTCAGCAAATTGTTATTCTATTTACATATATAAGCTACGGCGAAGCATTATTTAGAATTGGCAGAAACGACCGCAGAGCATTTGGCGAATTTCTAGGATGTGCGAATTATACTTCAACCAAAATCAACGACCAAAATAATAACAATTTTATTACGCATGCTAATAATGATCACTTGAATTCCGAATATAAAATAAGATCTTGTGAACTACCTGGCGCAAATGGCCTATTAATACACAATCCAGTCACTGATGGTGTAGATGAGGTACACCTTCGTAATTATATTTTTTATGGAAAAGGACGTCTCAAAGGAGGAGTGGGAGGATATGCGGGTGATTATTTGCAATGGGTGCTTGGAAATAATGGTCAGGAAGATCGATGGACAATTCAAAAAAATGTTCTTAATGTTCTTAATACAGAGTTCACTCTACGATCCCACGCAGCTGCTAATATAAGAACATATCCACTGAATCTTACAGCGCTTACAGGAATGATCGCTGGGATCCCGGACGATCACCTTCAATATGAGAGCTTTTTTGTAAGAGGTCTTCAGCGTGGGGGTGCTAAAACAAAAAACAGGGAGTTTCTACAAGTTTTGGCACAATATGATATGTGTATGTTAGCAGATGACGAACAAATGAAAATATGGTTTGACGAATTTTACACAATGGATGATGGCTTCCCATTTTTTAAACCAACATTTTATGAACTTAATGCACTATTTCAAACATTATTCCAAGAAACATACAAAAATTTCGACTTCATGTTTCTTTTGCCTTACCTACAACAATCTAGCTCAAATGCTTATGCGAATAGTTGTTTAATAATATTAAAACAAATTTTTACATATATGGAAATCGAGGTTGAAGAATATTCAAAAGAAGTGGACGAATCTGCAAAACTAACACTTGATTCAATTCTCGAAATAAGTTCCAATTTGAGCACAAGCTACGCTCAAATGATTGAAAAATTAGAAGGCATGGAATTATTTATAAATCTATATGAAAAAGATCTAACACCTTTATATTTTTTAAACAAATATTTAGAATTGTATCAACCTACCAATTCCTCTGCTTTCAAAATGTCACACGAGATACTAATGACTCCTGAAATGAAGAAATCACCAGACCATCAAACAATTCCACAAACAGAACACAACTATTCCCCAAATTTATCACACATCTCACAACCTTCTAGTGACAACTTGGCTTTATTTCGCAAATTACAACTACAACAAAATAAAGAAAAAATTCCTATTCCTGTAGTAAATCAATCAGTCTTTCAAGGTATTGAATCGTCTCGCAAAGCAAGACGAACAAAAAGACGTACTCACAGAAAAATTAATCGAACAACTCGAAAAATCAGAACAACCAATCGCCGTCGTAACTAAACCAATTTCCGTCCCTCCGTGGTTTGAATCCAAGAACCCACTGTTAAACTCCCTGCGTGATGCTTGTCGTGACAAGCAGCACACAGCACCGCTAAATTGCTGACACGGTTCTTGCTTGTCCCTACGTCCGTCTTGGATTCCCTGAACTCTTGTTGCGGAATGATATGATGCGTTTCCAAGTTCTCCTTTGCACCGCAGATCGAACAGACCGACACCGTCACAGCAGCATTGTAACGACTTGCCTTCATAACAGAACCTGTGCGTCGTTCCCTTAACTGAAATGCTAATAACAAAAATTCCGGATCCATATCTAATCCTCTACATACTTCCAAGCCGTACATGGCCGAGCCTGCACCTTCTTTCAGAATGCGATCGTACACAAGCGTACTTCCCTGAGCCCGTACCGACAAATGATAGGACTTTACTACACTAAACGCGAGGACTTCGCTCAATTCGTGTAGATGAGTGGCAAAAAAGAAATGGACCCCCCGTTTTGCTAACACCTGAATGCCCGCTCCTACAATCGATACAGCACTATCTGTTTCCGTCCCCGCGCACAACTCATCTCCGATCACTAACGATCGATTCGTCGCACCCCGCAAGATACTCCTAAATTCCGACATCTCCACGACAAAGGAGGACATTCCCGCCCATAAATTGTCATTCCCCAAAATCCTAGTGTACAAACCCGTGTAAGGAATCATCTTCATCGCGGTTGCAGGTACGGGCATTCCAATCTGCGCCATTAGGATCGCCAAGCCCACGGCCTTTCCTAAACTCGACTTCCCTGCAGCATTGACACCATATAATAATATTCCACACTCCGTGTTACACATTGCCGTGTTCTTCAGAGCGCCAAAGGACAACGAATGGGGTACATAGGGAGTGGACACGTGAACACGTTCCAAGATAGGATGACGAAGATTTGTAACAGCAAATCCCGCCACAGCCTCTTCAACCGATTCCACATATTCCGGTCTTGTATATCCGTACAATTCTGCTGCTGTAGCTAAGCCACACTCTGCATCCAATTCTGCTACGCAGGTAATCACCTGTCCCAGCACTTCCGAATGTTCCGTAATCCACGCCGACCATTCGGTTATCCATGCCTCTTGAACCAGGGCTTTCCATTCCGATCGAATCGCCAACGCTTCCGTGTTGGCGGTTTGTAACAAATCGCAATCTAATAGCACCTGTGTATTAGTACCCCGTTGTATAATCTCCAATGTCTTACCTGTTCTTGTATGAACCATCGGTTGTAAGATTTTCGCCCGTCGATTCGTACAAGAAAATGTAAACGGCGCATCATTGTTCAAGGTCCACGACACCGCTTCTCCGTCCTCCAACATCTCATTCCATGATTGGCGTAGAGTTTCCATTCGTTTTTGAACAGACGTCCATCGATCCTCGCAAGCATCCAAGGCGAGACGAAGACCCCGTTGCCAAGGATGTGTGATCCCCACTGCAATCCGATCCTCTACAAAGGCCTCACTAGCCTCAATCCGTTCCAAGGACCAGACGGTCTTCAAACTCTGGACATGACATTTGAGTTGTTCCGGATCTTCATGGACCTTCAGTCCCGCCCGTTCTGCGAGTTCCAAGACGCTGGCAATCAAGTCATACGATCTCAGCAACTGTTTGAGTTCCTTCGTCCCCGCCGTTCCCAGTTGAAACCGACGAAGCAACCGTGGCAGATCACTCATGCCTCCAAATTTGGATTCCAATTCTGCGCGTAAGGTTGAATTTCGTAATACCTCAATCCTGGTTTGACGAGATTCCAGAATTTCAATGTCCGTGATCGGTGTCAAGCAACGTTCCCTCAAGGCACGCCGACCCATCGCCGTCGTGGCTTTTTGAATCCAATGAAGCAGAGATTCGTGCGCCTTCTCCGAATTAGATGGAATCATCGCCAATTGTTCCAGAGCCGCATTTCCCAGTGTACACACTTCGTCTGAAGACCACAACCGATGTGTGGGGAGCGCAGTCAGATAGGATTCATTGTGTTTCTTAATAAATCGCAACAAAGCCGCCAAGGATCGACGCACAAAAGGATACCGTTCAATTTCCAGAAACTGATCCGTGGCCAACGCTGTCTTCGGCCGAAAGACTTCTTGTAAAAATGTCATCCGTTGCCGATCCGCCATTGCCGTGGCTTCAGCAGCCCTGTCCTGTGCAAATCGTTGAATCTGAGGCCTGGATCCTGTGGGAGCCACTAAGGACAGCACTTGACCCTCCGTTGGCATAGAGGTTGTTACACCATTCCACCACACCACGACTTCAATCGCTGGATGCGCCGACAAGAACGGTTGAATGGAATCCGTCACCGGTCGTCCGTCAATTAAGGTCAAATCAAATTCCGTGCTCCTCAAACATCCTGTTGTGACGTCAAAGGCTGTTGCTGCTCCGTACCAATGCGTCTGACCCTTGACTACATCAGTGTAAGGTTCGATCACCAGTCCCAGCAAGTGATTGTCTGATTTCGCCCGTCCATCTTCCGGATCCAAGTAGGTTCCAGGACTGCTAACATACGCCAAGGGTCTCGCCGTCACGGTTCCTGCGGAATCTTTTATCTGGTTGTAAATGTAACATGTGTATCCGGCCGCTATCAGCATCCGTTCGAATTTCGCCAGTGCGTGTTCCGGAAATCCCCAGAAGATTCGTTGGGTGCCCGGGACCTGACTCGGCTTCGGTTCCACTGCACATCCACACGCCTCCGCCGCTGCTCTTACATTTGTGATATGCGCTCCTGTTTCTATCGTGATTAGATCGTACATTTCGTAAAATTTGCCAACTAGCAATAATATTGCTACCTGGCATTTGGCGCTTCCGGCGGCTTGATCTCTGTACAATCGGAAGTACAACTCGTCCATCGGAGCGACGGTTCCTGCGGCACGTTTTGGAGGCATCCTTGTATTTATGCTTATACATATACGTACGCGAGACTTTAGACCGGTCACCGTGGACCAAGGTCACCTCGTCGAATTGCGGGACCCAAAGGTCACCGCGTCGAAAACCGCGAGCCTACTGGGCCGCCATTTCCATATTCTGACACACAATTCATGTAGCAAAGCCTATAGAGAATGGAAACCCCTCTCTATAGGAAAAAAGTCCCAGCCGGGCACCAATTTCATATAGGAAAGCCTATAGGAAAGGACCCCCGGCCTAAAGCCCCTCCCTATAGGGACCGGAAATCCTGGTACAACCGACGCAATTTTTCATCCGGCATCTTGCTGTTTTGTTTGAGCACTCCGTGTCGTTCGAGTTCTGCACGCATCTTTTCAGGGCTCGTGTAACGGTGCGTTAATTTGGGACCCCCCACTGTCACTGCAATCTTGCGCGCTGTGAATGTTCGTCGTGTGCGCCGCGGTTTCACTTTTAACACACTTTTCGACTTGACCTGCAACGGTGACTTGAACGTGCGCGCTGCAGTCGTGTCCGGTGTCCCGGCAACCCTCTTCTTGCTGTAAATTATTTTTGGAACCGATGTACCATTTGCGGCCGCTCCCGGAGTCCCGGGGGCTGCCGCTGTAGTGCCCGTATTTTTGCGGGTCATTGTACGTTTGCTACCTATTTGTATAGGCTTTTTTACGGGAGCCTCCGATTTTGGTTCCACTGTAGGGGTTAGTGTCACAGGCGCGACAGGAACTTCGGGCTTTTTCTCAATCTCTATAGCCTTTACTATAGGAACTGGCACGGCTTCGATGGTGTCAGATTCTGTCGCCCTTCGTGTACGTCGCCTACGAGTCCGGGACAGTTTTTTGAGTTCATCTTCCGTTACCTTTACACTAACAGTTTTGATATTGGCCTGATCCTGGATACCCTCCATTGCGGTTCTTACAGTGTGTTGTGACTTTTATTTTTGCTTATCATTTGGTCATAAGATGAACAAATGATATGGTCCCCTTTCGTAGCAGCTGAGCGGATGAAACAGGGTTGCACGCAAACCCTTACGCAACACCTTCTTTTTCAATAAAGCGTTGCGGTCCGTTGTTCTCAGATTGATTCGATCGTTTTTGTTGCTCGTTACTCGTTGCTTGTATGCTTGTTAAACCTTGTTCGTTGTGTTGCGTCAAGTATCCCTTAAGGGACACAGAACTATGAACGTTGTTGCCATGAGCGTTGAGATTAGCTTTTATATGATGCGCATTTTTACAAAAGTAAAAAAACATTGCGCGCTTGGTTTCATTCGCTACGAAAGGGGGTAAGCATTTCGATATTATAGAAATGCAGAAGTTTTGTTACACACTAATCGTGGTACGTCCGTTGCTCTCACTCAAACTATAATCGACCTGTGTCTCAAAGTCCTCGATCGCCTTACTCAAGGACTCAATCTTGTCCGCCAGACCCAGCGGATCTAACACGGTCGCCTTGTTCTGTGCTAAGAAAGTAGTTGTCAACTGTTGAACCACCTCGACGTTCGTCTTTGCATCCTTCGCCAACTCTGTGGTGAGCAAGCGTTCCACGCGCTGTTGTTCCGCCTGTTGATGTCGTTCGTACTCGGCAGTCGTTGCTGTTTGCTGGGCCTTCATCACAGCCAACATCTGCTTCTCCATCTCAATGCTACGCTTACGCTCGACAGCATCGGCAACAGTATAAGACTTTCCACCAATTGTTACAGTGGTTGTAGCATTGCTTAGCACTATGGCAGACTTAAGCGCATTGTAACGGGTTACTAAATCCGTAAAGGATTGATACGACGCAGTGGCCTGTGTAGCAAACTTCGCTGTATCCAACAGATCGTTTGCCTTCTTCACCTTTGTAAAGACAGCGTGATCCGTTACAGACTCAATGCGTTTTCGCAAGAGTTTCAACTCGCTCAACGCCTGTGTGACTGAGATTGCAGACATCTTAATTTTACATGGTGGTGGAGTCTTTAAACCATGTCATTGCAGTATCGTACATTTACAAATGTAAGAATCTTTCTGTAAGAAATACGACTGTAAATATTTTTACACCGTTTTTGTAATATATCTTGTTTAACTCTGTATTATATATCGATAACTCTATATGTTTTTCAAAAACTCTGATCTGTAAATGCCTATAAAGGAAGGTGCAAAGAATGAAGACTCAAAGACTTTCGGCTCTTCCAGGACTTTTTATAAAATGAGGGGAGGGGTCCAGTTCTAGAAAACTTTTGGAAAAGTACATGAGTTCATAGTTTGTTAAACCAGGTCTAAGTGTAGTAAATGATCAGACACACCAATCTTTCTGTAGGAAGGGCGATAGTCGGAAATTTTCCGTATAACTCCAAGCGACGGCGGAAATTTTGTAAAAAAAAGCATAATTTCCGTAAATTTTGTTTTATATAGTAATTATGATGTGATGTACGCAGACAATTGAATTTCCTGTGTACAAATTGCAGAACTCGAAGAACTCTCTCATACTTTGGCCAAGTCAGGGCCGGCCGGTCCTGGCCAAAAGTTTTTGGAAGAGGACTTTGTTTTGGTGTTGTCCAAAAAGTTTGGACATTTTACAACCTTTTTAACTCCCTATAACAAATCAATCATCCAATGTGGGGACAGTTGAAAAAGAGTTGATTTATGCGACGCCTCTCTTGGCCGAGAGAATGTGTCAAAATGGCGGACTGGTTACGAATTTGTCGCATGATTCATACGACAAAAAACGCTTTGAAAAAAAACGGCGTAGTTTACCCTGAGGTTGTGATGAACAAGTTCATCGTGGATACAGTCGATCCTCCTACTATATGCCGTGCTTTGAACACTAGCGGTGATTCCGGACCCGTCGGAAAGGAACCAAGTGAAATATAATAGCGAAGAAATCTGTACCTATTGCGGTTTTTTTGTAAGTCTGAACTCATACTCATGAGCCCACACCTAGCCCTCTTTTTATTCAAGGGTCTTTTCGCAGGGTTCGTTTTAATGCTTGGTGTTCGATCCACTAGGAAACGATGATCCTCTGTGCCCCGTCGGGTACAGAAAACTTATTCAACAAGCTCATTGACATTTTTGAGAAATTCTATCAGGAGATATGCAGGGACTTTGCGATTATTACTATAATCTTCACAATCGCATACGCCGCATAGGCTTTATGGGCCTATCCTATATAAAAAGAAAGGACTCGCGTTCCAACACCTCAGGTTCCTACCACAAGGATAGGATGCTTCTATTGCTAGACATTATACACTGAAATAATTGAATTTAATTGACAGTTATTGAAAGAGACAGGGTTGAGAAGGGTCGCTCACCAAGACACCTCCTAACGACAGCATGAGGTTTAATTTTTTGGACCGATCTTCGGGGATTGGTCAAAGCATCAGTCTAAAGATCGTTTGGACAAAGTTGAAACCTCCTCGGGGACAATCAAGGGAGCATCAGGAAATGGAAACTGCTTATCAGACGATCCTTGATTTATACAATGGTCAGCACGAAGGGCGGCAAATGATGTATCATCAAATCGCTTCGTACAATCACTTTATAAAACATGATCTCATCAACACAGTGGAGAGCAAGAGTCCCGTGATCGTAGAGGGATCACCGGATTTGACGCTCGCCGGGACGACACGAGCGGCTGCAGGAACAGCGGGAACGGCCATTCGTATCACGGTGGAGAATGATCACGTAATACCCAGTGGTACAGCACCCGCTGCCGCTGTGCCGGGAGGAAAGGCGCCTCACGGCGGTCCTCCTCGAGAGGTTAAAGTTGTGTTAAACTTCAAGAACGTGACTGTCAGCAAACCCAGTATTCATGAACCCAATGGCGCGTTGAGTCCTATGTTTCCTGCAGATGCTAGGTTGAAGAATCTGACGTATTGGTCGGCGGCTCACATGGACATTGATGTTGCAGTCACCATGACAGATCCGGGAAAACAGACGAAGGAAACCAGGGTACGCACCTTGACAGGGGTGTTGATTGGTCGTATTCCAACCATGGTGAACTCGGATTTGTGTCAGTTAACCAATAGCAAGGAGAAGCATCCTCGCGAATTGGGGGAATGTTCGGCAGATGATGGTGGTATCTTAATTGTACAAGGAGGTGAACGTGCGATCTTGAGTCAAGAACGAATGGCAGAGAATCGTATGTTTGCATTTCGTAATAACAAGGCGAAGCATAAGGAACTGGAGATCGTGGACTGCAAGTCGATTGGTCCAGACAATGAGGGTGTTCCGAAGAATGTAGCGGTGAAGATCATCGCGAATTCTAAGATTGCCACGGGTCCGGGACACATTCGTGTCACCTTGCCGAGGATTAAGGCGGAACTTCCACTCTTCGTTATGTTTCGCGCACTCGGTGTTGAAACGGATGTGGATATTATTGAATTGATTATGGGAACGGTTCACAGTGATTATGATATGATCTTTCAGGAATGTATCGCAGAGGCTGTGGACATCAAAACTCAGGCTCAAGCCAATGAATTGCTGATGAAGCATATGGGAACGGGAGGTGGGATCCGGGAGGAATTGTCGGCCTCCACGCTCCGATCATTGCGTCCCCCCAAGGAACGATTG
>Ga0114967_10001217_pt1 | contig 21574 bp, 19 predicted proteins | sample M_130628_MF_Meta_FD_92639 | JGI IMG/M metagenome (GOLD analysis project Ga0114967, IMG submission 92639) | Freshwater microbial communities from Lake Montjoie, Canada to study carbon cycling - M_130628_MF_MetaG | ecosystem: Environmental > Aquatic > Freshwater > Lake | place: Lake Montjoie... | reverse complement strand
TAGGCATAATCATAGCCTCCAACTTTAAAAGGTTTTGTTCTTGTACCGCTTGGAATTACCGCGTTTTCAACATAATAAGCGTTTCCAGAAATTTTTATTTCGCCCCGTGAATTAAAATAATCAGATTCATATTGCATAAATTTCGATTGATTTTCGGCAAAAATGAAGTTGAACCCGATTTTATTCAACAATTCCCCTTCCACAAAAACGCCTCTTGTGTTCCTGTAAATTGTATTTCTGGATGTATCCATTACCTCTTTACCAAAACTAAAATCCAATAAAGGACTGATGCTAATATTGCCTTCTGGTTTAGTGACAGAAACGAAATGTTTTTTGAAAAGCCAATTTCCTAGGTCTGTATATTGAACCGAAGAATCGCGAATTAGGTGATTTAAATTCAATTGATTTTCATTCGCCGGGAAAAATGTTTCTATGGATCCTTTTCCGGAAAATTCAACAAATTTATCTTTAAAAAAACTGTTCAACGGTAAACTGTTTTGTTGCGCCACCAAATAATTTGACGACAAAAAAACAAGTATCACCACTGATATAATCAATTTTTGAAACATAAACCTTTCTTTTCTGCCACAAAAATGATTAAGATTTTGCAATAATCAGGTTTTTCATTCGAATTTCTTTGATTGAAAAACTTAATTCAATCCTCAATTTTTTAAAATTCCTACCCTTTTTGAGACACCGTCAATCATTTTTTGTTAATAATATAACAACTGTCAAAAATATACAAGTTCAAAAAATACTATCTTCGCAATATATCAATGAAAGAATGAAAGTAAATATCATCAATAAATCCAACAATGAACTTCCTGAATATGAAACTATCGCTTCTGCAGGTTTGGATTTGAGGGCTTTTTTGTTAGAAAAAATGGTGCTTCTGCCCTTGGAAAGGAAATTAGTAAAAACCGGTTTATTTATTGAGATTCCTGTCGGCTACGAGGCACAAGTGCGCCCTAGAAGTGGATTGGCGTTGAAAAACGGGATTACTGTCCTCAATTCTCCTGGCACTATTGACGCGGATTATCGGGGTGAAATTGGGGTTATTTTGATCAATCTTTCTCAAGATTCTTTCGAAATTCAATCTGGAGATCGCATTGCACAATTGGTTTTTGCTCAAGTTGAACAAGCCGAATGGCAATTGACAGATTCTTTGAGCGAAACAAATCGCGGTGAAGGAGGATTTGGAAGCACTGGAAAAAATTAAAATATTTATCTTGCAAAATTTACATTTAAAACCATTAAAATGAAAGTAATCGTACCTATGGCTGGGCGTGGTAGCCGTTTAAGACCGCACACATTAACCGTTCCTAAACCTCTGGTTCCAGTGGGCGGAAAACCAATTGTTCACCGTTTGGTGGAAGACATTGCGGCGGTTTGCAGTGAACCGATTGAAGAAATCGCTTTTGTTATAGGCGATTTTGGAAAAGAAATCGAAGATGAATTAATCAAAGTGGCAGAAAAATTAGGCGCTAAAGGTTCTATATTCTATCAAGACAAACCGCTTGGGACGGCTCACGCCGTATTGTGTGCCAAAGAATTATTGGACGGACCAGTTGTTGTTGCATTTGCAGACACTTTATTTAAAGCAGATTTTAAAATTGATCCAAATGCAGATGGAATTTTGTGGGTGAAACAAATCGAAGATCCTTCTGCTTTTGGCGTTGTTCAATTGAATGAAAACGACGAAATCATCGACTTTATTGAAAAACCACAAACTTATGTGTCTGATTTGGCAATGATTGGAATCTATTATTTCAAACAGGGTGAAGATTTGAGAACAGAGTTGGAATACCTCATCGACAATGACGTAATTAAAGGTGGCGAATATCAATTGCCTGACGCTTTGCACAGATTGACGGAGGCTGGAAAAAAATTCAAACCAGGAAAAGTGATTGAATGGTTAGATTGCGGAAACAAATTAGCCACTGTTTTCACCAATCAGCGCGTGTTGGAGTTTGATTACGAGAAAAAAACACCGATGATTGATCCGACATCAAAATTGGTAAATTCAATAATCATTCCTCCTTGTTATATAGGTGAAAAAGTTATTCTTGAAAATTCAATTGTTGGCCCACATGTTTCGTTAGGCAAAGGTTCTGTTGTGACCAATTCTATCATAAAAAATAGTATTTTGCAGAATTTTTCTACCATTTCAGATGGTAATATAAAAAACTCAATGATAGGAAACCACGCTAAATATCATGGTTTGGCCCGAGATTTGAGTTTGAGCGATTATTCAATTATTGATTAAATGATAAATAAACTTTTCTCAATTTTCATCATTTTAACGGTTTCTGCATCGTGCGGTTCGTTAAAAAAGCCCACAGAATCCGCGGGGTTTTCAAAGGCTAATTATCCCTATATTGAGAAATTTCATGAAGGCGTTCGTTTAAAACAGCGTGGACAATCAAAAGAAGCGATTGAAGCATTTGAATATTGTCAAAATATAAACCCGAAGGATGATGCAGTGCAATTTGCCTTGTCACAGTTGTATTTACAAACGCAACAAATGTCGAAATCGATGGTTGCTATTCAAAACGCTTCCACTTTAGACCCCAAGAACCAGTGGTATTTAGAGGAAATTGCCTACATGAATTTCCAAAATAAAAACTATGCCGCTGCTGCTAAACAATTCCAAAAGCTGACAGAAAAAGAACCAAAAAATGTCAATTGGTTGTATTCTTATGCTGAATCATTGATGAAATCAAACGATGTATCAGGCGCAATAAAAGTGCTTGATAAATTGGAAGACCAAGTTGGGCAAAATCCTGAATTGACGATTGAAAAGTTTCGCCTTTACAGACAAATTAAGCAAGACGAAAAAGGAATTGCTGAAATCAATAAAGCGCTGAAGGCGAACCCTAAAGACGTGCAATTATTAGCCAATTTAGTTGATTATTATTTTGAAAAAAATCAACCAGGAAAAGCTTTTGATTATTTATATTTACTTTCTGAAAGTGATCCAACCAACGGAAATGCACAACTAGCCTTGGCACAATATTATGACCAAAAAGGAGACCGTGCGTCTACTTACCTTGCTTTGAAAAAAGCGTTTGTTTGTGATGATCTCAAAATCGATCAAAAAATAAAATTTTTGTTGTCGATGTACGATTCTCAATCCAAACTCGATCCCGAAATGTTTGAATTGATTGCTGTTTTGTCAACAAAATACCCTGAAGAAGCCAAGGTTTATGCGATGGCAGGAGATTTTTATTTAAAAAACGAGAACGATTCAAAAGCGCTGGAAAATTTTCAGAAAGCGTTGGAATTTGATGAATCACGCTACGCCATTTGGGACCAAGTTTTGATAATGGAATACCAAATTCAAGACTTTAAACGATTATATAAAGACAGTAAAAGATGTTTGGAGCTTTTCCCTACATTGGTAAATGTATATTTGCTTCATGGCATTAGTTGTACACAAACCAAAAAGTATCAAGAATCTATTGAATCGTTAGACTTGGGGATAGATTTAATTGTTAACGACTTACCGATGAAGGCAGAATTTTTAGCCCAAAAAGGGGAAGCATATTTCAATTTAAAAAACTACAAAGAAGGTATAATCAATTACGAAGAATCCTTGAAATTGAAACCAGAACAAATCTTAACTTTAAACAATTATGCCTATCATTTAGCTCTGGCAAAAATGGACTTAAACAACGCTGAAATAATGATTCAAAAAGTTCTAGTAAAATATCCAAGTGAATCGCGATATTTAGATACTTATGGTTGGATTTTGTTTCAAAAAGGACAATTTGCAGTGGCTAAAATTAAATTTACTGAAGCTGTAAATATCAACGCTAACGATAAATTGATTCACGAACATTTGGGCGATGTTTCTTTCAAATTAAATAAAATTGCAGAAGCTGTTGAATATTGGAAAAAAGCGAAAGAATTAGGTGCTGGGAATAAAAACCTCGATCAAAAAATTGAAAAGAAAACTTATTATGAGCCAGAATATTAAGCCCTTTCTTGCTTTCGCTTTTCTAGCATTGCTTTTGATTTCTTGTTCTAAAAAACTGGTTGTCATCAACCCTGAAAAACTAGAAAGAAAAAAAACGCCAGAATTGGTTCATACTTTAGACAGTTTGTTTTTATTGAGACCAACATTTTTCTATTCCAAAATTTCGACACAGTTTCAAGATACCAATCAAAACGTTTCTTTCAAAACATCTATTAGAATGGTCAAAGACAGCGCAACAAATGCATTAATTACGTATGCTGCCATTCCGATCTTCAACACAATGTTAACCAAAGATTCATTGACCATTTTAAATAAAAGGAGTAAATGTTATTCCAAATCAAAACTTTCTTCCTTGAAAGAGGATTTTGGCTATGATTTTGAATACAAAAATATTGAAGAAATTATCTTAGGTTTACCTATTTCTTACGACACAAACCAAAAACATTTTCAAATTCACGACCCTTACAATTATATTCTTTCATCACATCGAAAAAAAGAAATTAGACGAAACGACAGAGCTCGACCAAATCGCAGAAACGAAAGCAGCGATATTATTATCAAGTATTTCTTGACTGCAGACGCAAAAGGTTTGAAAAAAATGGAAATTGACAGCCCCGAGGATTCTACCAAAATTATTGTGGAATATCTTTCCCGCGAAATGGTTGACAACTTTAACATTCCAAAAGAAGTAACCGTAAATGTAAAAACGCCTAGAAATAACATTTTGGTAAATCTTACGTACGAGAAAATTGAAATAAATCAACCACAACCGTTGTTTCTGGTAATTCCTGAAAGTTATGAAATTTGTGAGTAAAATATTGGTCTTTCTTTTTGTGTTCTGTGTTGGTTTTTCCAACGCTCAAAAAAACAGCGATAAATTACGCAAAGAACAAGAACGGCTTGAAAAGAATATAAACAACACCAAATCCCTTTTAAACAAGGCAAAAAGCTCTACACAAGCATCTTTAAACGAACTTAAATTAATAGACAATCAGGTTAAATCCCGTGAAGAATTATTGTTGAATTTTGACAATCAAATTCGAGGTGCAGAATTAAAAATAGAACAAAAAGACCAACAAATCATTGATTTAGAAAAGAAACTCAAAAAACTCAAAGAACAATACAAAAAACTAATTATTTACGCCTACAAACACCGAAGCAAAGAAGGAAAAATGATGTACATTTTCTCTGCTTCTACTTATTTCGAAGCGTTAAAAAGAAACAAATATTTAGAGAAAATTGCAGAGATCCAAAAAAAACAAAAACTCATCATTCTTCAACACCAAGGTTTAATTTCTAATGAGAAAAAGTCGTTGGAAACGGAAAAAGAAAGAAAAATCCGCGTTGCAGAGGAGAAAAGACAAGAAAAAGAAGCAATGTTGCAAGACAAGGTTGTTCAGCTGAAAACACTCACCAAATTAAAAGGCGAAGAATCTGTTTTGATGGACAATTTGAAAAAAGAAGAAAACAAAAAAGCCATTTTAAAACAAAAGATAAAAGAGGCAATCGATGCTGAAATTGCTGCTGCCGAAAAAGCGCGCAAAGAAAAAGAACGCAAAGAAAAAAAGGCAGAAGAAGCAAAAAACGCAAAGAAAAAAAGTACTTCCGGTTCCTCAACAACTCCAGCAGTAAAAGAGGTTGAAAAGAAAACCATAACCATTTCAGAAACCAAAGAATTGGCGCTGAATAAAGGATTTGAAAACAACAAAGGACGATTATTATGGCCTGTTGCTTCTGGTTCTATCACGGAAGGCTACGGAAAACACGCACATCCAACGCTTCCAAATGTCACAACAAACAACAATGGGATTGATATTAGCGCACCAAAATCAGCGCAAGTGCGGTCTGTTTATGAGGGTGAAGTGACCAGTGTTTTGTCTATTCCTGGTGCAGGAAAAGTGGTTATTATCAAACACGGGAATTACAGAACAGTTTACAGTAATTTGCAAGAATCCTATGTGAGCGTTGGTTCAAAAGTAAATACCAAACAATCAATTGGTTCGTTGTTGGCTATTGACGGAGAGTCACTTTCTGTTGCACATTTTGAAATTCATTTAGTGGAAGAAGGTCAGGTAATGCGAATCAATCCAAGTTTGTGGATTGCACATTAAATTTGTATCAAAAATTATTGAGCGCGTCCCAAAGTTCAGCAACAGGCAATCCTACGACATTAAAATAAGAGCCTTCTATTCGCTCTACACCTACAAATCCAATCCATTCTTGTATTCCGTATGCTCCTGCTTTGTCAAAAGGCTTGTAATTTTCAACATAAAAATCAATCATTTCTTCTGTCAAAGGCTTGAAAAAAACTTTGGTTGAAACAGAAAATGAATGGCTTTTTTCTAGGCTTTTTAGGTGAACTCCTGTAATTACTTCGTGACTTTTTGCCGACAATTTTAGTAACATTTCTTTGGCATTTTCTGGCGAAGTTGGTTTTCCTAAAATTTCGTTCTCCAGCAAAACAATCGTGTCAGAAGTAATTAAAACTTCGCCTTTCTTTAATTCGTCAAGAAGTGCCATTGCTTTCAATTCTGCCAAATAAACAGGAACTTTTTCCGGAGAAAGATAATCAGGAAAATCTTCGTCAGTATCTTTGGTTCGAACATCAAAATCAAATCCCATTCCTGCCAACAATTCTTGTCTGCGTGGAGATTTTGATCCCAAAACCAATTGGAAACCTAAAGTTTGTTTTTCCATGAATTATTTTGCTGGTGAGGCAGAAGCCATGTTTGGTGTAATCGCTGAATTTTCCAAATCACGGTCAAACATATACATTCCTCCTTTGTCGCCGCCAATCAATTTCAGTTTATCCAAAATTGTGCGTGCTTGTGCTTCTTCCTCTAATTGCTCAGCTACATACCATTGAACGAAATTGTGTGTTGTATAATCCTTTTCTTGCAAGCAAATATCAACCAAATTGTTGATGCTTTCTGTTACTGCAATTTCATGACGCAACAAAGATTCAAATACACTTTCCAAACCGTTGTACTCAACAGGCGGTTGATTAATGAATGGAATAATTGCTTTTCCTCCGCGTTCATTGATAAAACGAACTAATTTCAACATGTGAAAACGTTCTTCATCCGATTGACCGTATAAAAACTGAGCTGTTCCGTTTAATCCTTGATTTTCAGACCAAGAAGCCATTGCTAAATAATATTGTGATGATGAACATTCTTTTAAAACCTGCTCATTCAATGCTGCTTCTACCCTTGTATTCATACTAATCGCTTTTCACAAAGTTAAAATAAAATTTGTTTCGAAATGTTTTTACCCAAATTTCAAATTTTTTCTATTATGAAGCTTTGATTAACATTCTTTTTAACAGAATTCTATCTCGATTTTTTGTCGTAATTTAGCAGAAGATAAATATTACAATATGGCTGCAAAAAAAGCTAAACACAACAAACCAAACAAATTCAAAGGAAGTTTAACCCATATCATTAGAAAGTTATTCGACAAAAACCCTTCTAAAGAATACAGCGTTAAAGAACTTTGTGTACATTTAAGCATCAAAGAAAGTGAACTTAGAAAGCAAACATACACTGTTTTAAAAGACCTTGTCAATGCTGATTTTTTGAGAGAAACAAGCCACGGAACCTTCAAACTGAATCAAAATACCAAAACTGTTGAGGGTGAATTCCAAATGACGCAACGTGGTGCCGGTTTTCTATTGACAGACAAATCAGAGCCCGATATCTACATTTCTCCACAACATGTAAATCACGCTATGAATGGTGATCGTGTGCGGGTGGCAATTACCAAAAAAACAGCTACAAAAATAGAAGGACAAGTTGTAGAAGTTCTGCACAGAGAGCGTACGCAATTTGTTGGAACATTAGATTTACATGATAAATTTGCGTTTTTTATTCCTGATAACCAAAGAAATGGCGTTGATATTTATATTCCCAAGGAAAAAATCAATGGCGCAAAAAGTCAAGATAAAGTATTGGTAAGAATCACCGCTTGGCCTAAATCTTCACAAAGTCCTTACGGTGAAGTGGTCGAAGTTTTGGGCGCTCAGGGTTCAAATGACACTGAAATGTTAGGGATTTTGATCAATCAAGGATTAGAAATTAAATTTCCCCAAGCTGTAATCGCTGCCGCTGAAAAAGTGACGATGGATTTAGATCCTGAGGAAGTTAAAAAAAGACGCGATTTTAGAAATATTACAACGATTACAATAGACCCCGTTGATGCCAAAGATTTTGACGATGCCATTTCTATTCAATGGTTAGAAAATGGAAATGTTGAAATTGGTGTGCATATTGCTGATGTGAGTCACTATGTGCAGCCGGGAACGCCGATGGATGAAGAAGCCTTAAAGCGCTCTAATTCTGTATATTTGGTTGACCGCGTGATTCCTATGTTACCAGAACAATTGTCAAATATGGCTTGTTCATTGCGACCAAATGAAGATAAATTCAGCTTTTCGGCTGTTTTTGAAATGGACGAAAAAGGAAAAGTGTTAGATCAATGGTTTGGAAAAACGGTCATTCATTCTAATCGTCGATTCACGTATGAACAGGCACAGGAAATTATTGAAGGTGCCGAGGGTGATTTCAAAAAAGAAGTTTTATTCTTGGATAAAATTGCCAAAATCATGCGTAAAAAACGACTGAAAGAAGGCGCTTTAAATATTGAATCTGAAGAAATGCGTTTTGAATTAGACACAGATGGAAATCCTGTCAATGTGATTCTAAAAACATCCAAAGATGCGCACAAATTAGTGGAAGAATTTATGCTATTGGCCAATAAAAAAGTGGCAATATTTGTTGCTAAACCAAACAATAAGCAAGAGAAAATTCCTTTCGTTTATCGTTGCCACGACAAACCAGATATTGAAAAAATTGCGCTTTTCAGGGTTTTTATCGATAAATTTGGATACGAACTAAATTACACAAGCCCAGATGAAATTTCAAAATCAATCAACACGTTGCTGCAGGAAATCAAATCAACTGGTGAATATTCCTTGATTCAAACCATGGCGATTCGTTCGATGGCAAAAGCGACTTATGAAACCGAAAATATCGGCCATTATGGTTTGGCTTTTCCATATTACACGCACTTCACTTCACCCATTCGAAGATATGCTGATCTATTAGTTCACAGAATCTTACTGGAGGAATTAACAACCAAACAACACCGTTATGGTGCCGATTTGAGTGATATGTGTAAACGTATTTCAAGAAACGAACGCAAAGCAACAGAGGCAGAAAGGGAATCAAATAAATATTTCCAAACACTGTTTATGAAAGATCGTGTTGGTGAAGAATTTGAAGGAACAGTTTCTGGAATTGCTGATTTTGGAATGTTTGTGAAAATGGATGAAAACCAATGTGAAGGAATGATTCCAATCTCTGAAATTCCTGGTGATCGCTTTTATTTTGATGCTGACAAATATAAAATTGTTGGTCCAAAAACAGACAGGGAGTACAATTTTGGTGATAAAGTGAAGGTAAAAGTCAAGGATGTAGATACTAGAAAACGACAAATTAATCTAGAATTGGTTGAATTTTAATTTTTTATAAAATCAACATGATTCTGTATCAAAAATTCAATGTCCAACAAGACGCGCTCGAATTAGGACGTGTTTTAAATGAAAATGGTATTGAATACAAATTGGAAGTGGGCAAACCAGGCTTCAATCCCGCCTTTGTTTTTGATGCTGAATTTCGAATTTTATTGTACAAGTCTGACTTTGAAAAGGCAAATAATTTGTTCGTTTCCAATATTTCCGAAGATTATTATTTGCTTACTTTTTCTGACGATGAGTTATTAGAAATTATCACCAAACGCGATGAATGGAATGATTTTGATTTCAATTTAGCCCAAAAATTACTTACAGAAAGAGGAAAAGAAGTAAATCCGGAAGTCGTTAAATTACTAGAAAAACAACGCTTTGAAACTTTGAAAGCACCAGAAGTGAGTCAAAAAACATGGATTTATGCTGGTTATATTTTGGGTGTTGTGAGTGGTTTACTAGGTTTGTTTATTGGACTAAGTTTGATGTCAAGTAAAAAAGTACTTCCAAACGGTGAAAGAGTTTACAGTTATATTCAATCTGATAGAAAACATGGTCTATATATTGTTATAATTTCTGCCATCATGCTGCTTATTTCTGTTGGTGTGCAGCTAATCAGTAATATTGTTTTCAATTCGAATCTTTTCTAAACAAAAAATCCCAATTCAAGTGGTGCAAGATTTATGTTTTCCTTAATTATTTTCTTAAAGTAACTTAATTCTATTATTCAAAAATTCTCTGTAAGAACCGCCAATTGGAATTGTTTTTTTGTCATTTTCTAAATGTAAATTAGGAAATTCTATTGTCATAATTTTATCTAATCTCACAATAAAAGAGCGGTGAACTCGGATGAAATCTTTTATTCCCATTTTTTGCTCTATTTCTTTCATCGTTGAATGAATTGTATATCTCGTATCAGGAGTGTTTATAACAACATAATCTTTCAACGCTTCTATAAAAAGGATATTATTCGTTTTTATTTTTATCAATTTACTGTTTGATTTAACAAAAATAAAGTCATCCTGATTGATTTTTTTATTTTCTCTTAGCGCATTCAAATAATCTAATTCCTTTTCGGTTTCTCTTTCTTTTTGATGTTTATGTATTGTTATTTCAATCATGGTATGGAGATCTATTTCTCTAAATGGTTTGATTATATAACCATACGGTTCCGCAAATTTTGCTTTATTTAAAGTTGCTCCATCGGCGTAAGCTGTTAAGAAAATCACAGGAATATTTAATTCTTTTCTTATTGTTTCAGCTGCTTCTATGCCGTTCATTTTACCTTTAAGCATAATGTCCATCAAAACAATATCCGGTTGTTCTGAAGCGGCTAATTCAATGGCCTTTTCTCCAGTGGCTGACGCTCCTACTACTTGGTATCCCAATTTAGCCAAGCTATGTTGAATATCCTTGGAAACTATTGATTCATCTTCAACGACAAGCACGTTTATTTTTAACATCTTTTTTCTGTTTTATATACCAAAGATAAAAGTATTTTTATCGTTTTAATTTATAAATCAGTTATTTAGTTAAATTTATTTTGTTTTGGTCTTTTTTTAGTTCATTTAATCTTCATATTTCACCGATTTATCTCCATCAACAGAAACCAATCTTCCCCTGTCATAGTAATAAGTATGAACAAAAACACCCTCTTTATTGTAGTATTGCCACTCTCCTGTTTTTAGCCCTTTTTTATATCTTCCATATTTCATTATCTGACCATTATTGAAATAATAAAAATGACGACCTACGGGAGTGTTATTTTTAAACGTTCCTTTAAAACACAATGTTTTTTTATTGTAAAAATGTTTCCACTCTCCTTCTTTGTTTCCCATTTTAAAAAAACCAACTTCAGTCAAATTGTTTTTTTCATAAAACCATTCTCCATCTTGAATATCGTTGATATAATTACCCTCTGTTATTTTAGTTCCAAGTGAATCATATTCTATGCTCAATCCTTCCCTTCTTCCTCCAAAATAATTTTCTTTACTTTTTATTTGACCGTTATTGAAATACCAAATCCATTCTCCATCGATAATTCCTTTTCTATAACTTCCTTTTTGAATAGGATTTCCAAGCTCATTAAAATAAATCCATTCTCCAATTTTTATTCCTTTTTTATACCTTCCTGTTGCTGACTTTTTACCATTTAAATGAAAATAAATCCATGTACTGTCATAGATACCGTTAGATAAAATAAAACCTTTAGCAAGTAAAGTGTCTAGTTTGTACAGCTCTGATCCAAGTAAATTTCCCAAAGAATCATATATTGAACCTACACCATTTTTATATTCTCCTATATATGCTTGGAAATAAGCAACTTTTCCGTTTGTATGAAAAATTTGCCTGATGTCTATTATATTTTTAAAATCATTGTTTTTAACATCCAATATTAAACTCCCTTTTTCTGTCCATTCTTTGCAATTTCCGCACGTCTTATTATTTTCGTAGAAACATTCACTTTTTAATTTTCCATCAGAATAAAATGTTCTCCATAAACCTTTCTTTTGATTTTTTAAATCAAATTGGTTAATCACAAGGTTAGATTCCTTTTCATTGTTGTTATAATTAATAGTTTCTATCAATCTACCGTCTTCTTCATCGAATACTTTTTTAATTCCAGACTTTACCCCTTTATCATAATTCGATTCAATGATTAATACACCGTTTTTAAATGCTCTTGAAACTCCATTTAAAGTATCATTTTTATAAAAATTTTCTAAAACAATTTTACCTGTTAAATCGAATTGTTGAAAACGTCCATTTTTTAAATTTTGAGCATATTCTATCTCTTTTTCAATTTGACCTTTTTGAGAATAAAAAATCCATTTTCCTTCCGATTTTCCTGCCCTTTTTTCTCCCTCGCTTTTGATGGTTCCAGATTCGTGATAATTTCTCCAAATCCCCGTCGGTAGATGGTTTTCAATGGTTCCTTCACTTGATAAATTACCAGAATTATAGTAATACTTTTGATGGTAAATTGAGTCTATTTTCTGAAGGTAGGCAAAGAAATTCAAAAAACAAAATACAACTGTCAAACCCTTTTTATTATAAATAAAATAAAAGATTTTTATTAAAAGATATTTATTCTTTTTATTATAGCTGTTCATACTGTGCACAAATAATAAGCGATTTTATTTGATTTTATAGTTATTACCAAAATTAGTCATTTTATGAACAGATTAAATATATTTAAATCATTGTGATATTGTGTAAATACAAGGTTATTAACAATAGTGTGAATAACTCTTTTTTGTATAACTTTTTTATAAAACAGAGTCTTTAAATTGTAGATAAGTACGTTTATATTTAGTAAAAAATCAACCAAACTTTAGTAGGATTATTCGAATACTATTTTGTTTGTTATTATTAATGAATATTACAAGTATTTGTTTTCATTTTCTTTCAACCTATATTAACAATTTATTAATATTTTGTGTTGAAAAATCATTAAAAAGAAGTACATATTTCCAAACAGTTAACAAAAGTAACAAATCAATTTGTTTGCAACTTGTATCAATTGTTAATATCCCTTACCTTTGATCAAAATTCAAAATTATGCAAAAAAAAATTATTCCTATCGGGTGTGATCACGCCGGTTTTGAGTTAAAACAAACAATTGTTAAACACCTGCAAGATAATGGTTTTTTGGTGAACGATCAAGGTTGTTTTTCAAATGACAGTATTGATTATGCCGATTATGCGCATCCCGTTGCGGTGTTGGTTGAAAAAAACATTGGAACAAAAGGAATTTTACTATGTGGAAGTGGAAACGGAATAAACATGACAGCAAATAAACACCAAGGAGTTAGAAGCGCTTTGTGTTGGAACAAAGAAATTGCAGCGTTGGCAAGACAGCACAATGACGCAAACGTTCTTACTATACCTGCCCGTTTTATTTCAGAGTCAGAAGCGTTAGAAATGGTAGATGTGTTTTTTGCTACCGAATTTGAAGGTGGAAGACATCAAAAAAGAATTGAAAAAATCGCATGTCAATAAGGTTTAGTATGTTTAAAAAGCTGTTTTTTTATATCTGGATTTTTATTTCATTTTCTCTTTTTTCGCAAGATTTAAGCGAACTCTACGTAAAACACATAGATACGCTCGATTTATTTAACAACTTAAATTATTTAGCCTCTAATAAATTGAAAGGTAGAAAGACGGGTGAAAAAGGTCAAAAGCAAGCAGGAAACTTTATAGCAGCACAATTTCAAAAAGCGGGAGTTTTACCGTTTTATGAAAAAGATTATTTCCAGAATTTTAATTTGCTTCAGAAAAATAAAGCGGGAATGATGATCTTAGAAAACAAAAAGTATTATTTTCCCAAAGATTTCGGTTTTAAAAGTTTGTATCAAACATTGGATTTTGATGTAAAATCAGTAGTTTATATTTTGGGCGAAGATCTCATGGCGACTAAAACAAATTACAGCAACGAATTTGTTTTGATTAAAATTGACAATATACAAACGTTTGATTTCGATTTAGTGGAAAATATTAAATCAAAGGGAATACTTTTTTTGGTCAATAACTATCGCGCAGAAAATTACAAAACATTGCAAAAAGATGATTTAGCAATGATTCAAAAAACAGTTAAAATCCCCATGATTTTTTTAAACAAGAAAAGTCTTCCTTTGGTATATATTCAATCTTTAGTTTTAAATCAATCAAATAAATTTACCTTAAGTTTTAAATTGAATACTATTCAAAAGTATAAGTCAACAGAAAACGTGATTGGTTTTATAGAGGGAAGTGATTCTATTTTGAAGAAAGAGGTGATTGTAATTAGCGCGCATTATGATCATTTGGGAGTGAAAAAAGGAGAAGTATTTAACGGAGCAGATGACAATGGGTCGGGAACAACGGCCTTATTGGAAATTGCACAGGCTTTTCAACAAGCCAAAAACGATGGAAAAAACCCAAAAAGGTCGATTTTATTTATTGCATTAACCGGTGAAGAAATGGGTTTGTTTGGTTCCTCCTATTATGTTGCCAATCCATGGATTCCTTTAGAAAACACAATTGCAGATATTAATATTGACATGATTGGAAGAACGTCGAAACCAAACGAAAAAGACACATTTTCGGTTTATGTAATCGGTTCAAATATGTTGAGTAACGATTTACACAACACCCAAGAATTGACCAATAAGCAGTTTACAAAGCTTAATTTAGATTACAAGTATAATGATGTAAACGAACCATTACGGTTGTATTATCGCTCAGATCACTTTAATTTTGCGAAAAATGGAATTCCAAGTGTTTTTTACTTTGGAGGATTTCACGTTGATTACCACAAATCGACAGACGATATTGAAAGCATTAATTTTACAAAAATAGAGCAAATTTCTAAAATGGTTTTTCACACAACGTGGATGTTGGGAAATGCAGAAAAGCGTCCTGCTATGAACTGATTTATTTCAGTAATTTTTGAATGAATAAATCCATTTCTTGAACATATTCATCATATAATTTTCCTGTTCCGGGACCATTGAAACCAGTGTGAACTCTTTTTACACCGCCGTCTCTTCCAATAATAATTGCTGTAGGAAATGAAATAATTTTATTTAACATTGAAAATTGTTGAGATGCCAAATCTTTGTTGGCTGAGCCACCAACCAAGAAATGAAAATCTAGGTGATGTCTTTCTTTAAGAAGTTTTATTTTATTTACTTGTCCTTCAAAATCATTTGGAGTCTCATAACCGATAGCAATTATTTCTAAACCGTTTGAATGGTATTTTGCGTATAATTCATTAAAAAACCTAGTTTCATCCATGCAATTTGGACACCATGTTCCCATAATTTGAATTATGGTTACTTTGTTTTCAAACGTAGGATTTGGAAAAATAAAGTCTGTTCCCTGCAGGGTTTTCATTTTGAAAGTAAAAGGATCTTTTTCTACAAGGTATGTCAAAGAGTCGGGATTTCTTAACTGAAAATTAGTATCATTGTTTGCAATCCAATTGGTAGAATAATGTTTTCCTGAATAAAATTTTCCTTGAATTGTTTCCGTAGAATCTGCAGAACCAGAAAAAAGAAAAGCATGTGATCCATCAAAACAAGACATTGTAAAGTTTCGCCCGTTCACATTTCCCTCTAAAAACCTATAATCGCCTGTTTCTGTTAAAAAAGTGCCTGTTATTTTAGAATCTTTTGATTTAAAAACACCAATTGCCATTGATTCATCGTTGGTTTTTGGATCAAAAGTAGTTTTCCAACGTCCTGTGAAGTCAAAATTATTTAATGAATTAACATTTTTCGTTTCACCAAAAACCGCTTTAAAAGGAATTCTATATTCGTTTCCTTTATTGTAATTTTTCCAGTAGCCAACAAGCAATTTTTTGTTAACTATTTTAAATTTTAAAGTGGAGTGAAAATTTGGAAAATCAATTTTTACAGAATCATTTGCATATTCTAGTTGATTTAAAACAATTTTTTCTTCCGCATTGTGAATGGAAAAAACCATTTGTTTCTTCTGTTTTTCGATTTCCATTCTAAATGGTAAAACAGTTTCTTTATTTAATTGCAGTGCGCCGTTCCATTTCCCAGGTTGAATTTTAGATTGCGCAAAAAGCCCATTAATTGCGCTTGTATATAGGCTCAAAAAGAAACACAAAAAGAAAATAGTGATTGATTTTAAAAACATCTTTAACTTTGATTCAGAAGACGAAAATAGTTTTTTTCTTTAAAACATTTGTAGAATGCAACTTTTTAGAGAGAAATTATGTCTAACACTCAAGCAAGCGTTATGGATGACAACACTTTGGTTTTAGAATGTGTTAAATGTAATCCCAAGGCTCAGCGATTGTTGTTTGATAAATTTGCTTCAAAAATGTTGACTGTTTGTTTGCGTTATGCAAAAGATACGGCAGAGGCTGAAGATGTTTTACAAGAGGGTTTCGTAAAAGTTTTTGGCAAGTTGTCGGATTTTAAAATGGAGGGCTCGCTGGAAGGTTGGATTCGTAGAATTATGGTGAACACTTCTCTTGACGCCATTCGCAAAAACAAGAAATATTTGACTGACGCTAAATTGGAAGATGTAGAATATAAAATAAGTTCTTTAGAGTCTGCTTCTGACCAACTGCAAGCGGATGATTTAATGAAATTAGTTCATGCGCTGCCACAAGGATATAAGGTTGTTTTTAACCTTTTTGCAATAGAAGGTTACAGTCACAGAGAAATAGCAGATTTATTAGGTGTGAGTGAAAACACATCTAAATCACAATATTCGAGGGCGAGGGCTCATTTAAGAATGCAATTAGAAAAATTAGAAATTGAAAGATAAAGACTACATAAAAGATTTGTTTTCTGAGAAACTATCAAACCATGAAGTTCCCGTGAGGAGCGATTTATGGTCTGGAATTCAATCTCAATTAGGAAACACAGCCGCTTCAACAGTGGTTGCAAAAGGCATTTCATCTTCCTTGAAATGGATGATTGGAATAGCATCTACTGTGGTGATGTTTGGAACTGCTGTTTGGATTTCTTCTAATAAAACGGAGGTAAACCCAAATAAAGTGGAAATAACTCAAAATTCAGCAAAGGAGACTAAAACTGAAGAGAAAACGACAGAAACGAAAGTCTCAATTTCTTCGATAAAAGAAAACACGGAGAAAACAAATAATCAAGCAATTGTTCCTCAGGCTGAAATTCCAAAATTCATTTACCTAAACGAAAGGATTTCTGGTGAAAGACAATTAAAAGTATTAGACCATTTAGGAAATTCTGTTTTGCAACCCAAAGATGAAACAATTCTAAATCCAATTATTACAGAGTCCTCTTTTGACGAAAGTAGACCAACAAATGTTGTATCTACTCCAAAACCGCATGACGTAAAACTCTTTGAAGATGGAAAAATAGAAGAATTTGTTAATGTTTTCACACCAAATGGTGATGGAATGAATGATGTTTTCTTTTTGAATGCGGAGAATTTGAAAGATTTCACCATTCGAATTTTTAATGAAAAGGATCAATTGGTTTTTCAATCTACAGACAAGGATTTTAAATGGTTTGGTTTGGATGCTTCTGGTGTTATGGTGGATGCGGGGAATTATGGATATGTAATTTTCGCCACAGATTTCAATGGTAAAAGCATTAAGATGTTCAAGAGTTTGACAATTAGATAAACCCATTTGATGCAAATAATTTGTTTATTTGAAACGAAGGAGAATTTGAAAGAATTCTCCTTTTTTTGTGGACTCAATTCACAAAAAAACCCGCAACTAATTAATAATCACGGGTTTCTTTTCACTTTGTTGAGGTCTCGAGCGGATTCGAACCGCTGTAGACGGTTTTGCAGACCGCTGCCTAACCGCTCGGCCACGAGACCAGAATTGATTGCAAAAGTAGCAAATTTTATTGTGAATCAAACCTTTTTAATGCTTTCCTCTATAATTATTGCCACATTTTCAACGTCTCCATTGATAGGTGGACAAATCTTTGTTATTTTCACTTTTACCAAAAGAAGGTTATGTAAGGTAGATTTTAACCTTTCAATGATTCGATAACCAACGTGTTCAATCAATTTTGATCGAATAGCCATTTCTTCTGCGACAATCTTATTTACCACAACATAATCAATCGTGTTTTCCAAGGTGTCTGTTTTTGCCGCCAATTGAAAATCTGTTTCCATCGAAACATCAACTAAATAATTTCCACCAATTTTTTCTTCTTCGGGCAAGCAACCGTGAAAAGCATAAAGTTTGATTCCGTTAACTTCGATGATGTGTGTCATTTTATGAATGTGATTTCATTTTTTCCAAACCTTCATGCATTCTTTCAACACATTCCTCTTGTCCGATAAATGATGCGATTTCAAACATACTTGGTCCCATCCCAGCTCCTGTAATTAGTAATCTAAATAAAGGAAGAACTGCCCCAACTCCAAGTTGTTTGGCCTCTAAAAATGATTTAAATGCTATTTCAATGGAGCTTGGAGAAAAATCTGTTAGTGATTTCAAAATGTCATTCCACTCAGACATTAAGGCGCCAGAATCAGTTTTCCATTTTTTAGAAACTGTTTGTGCATCAAAACTATCTGGTTTGTGGAGTAAATAATGTCCTTCGGTTAAAATATCAGAAACAAAAGTAGCGCGTTCTTTCATTAATCTAGCAACATCTACTAAAGCGGTTTTATCGTATTTATTGTTTAATTTTTGCGATAATTCGGTCGCAAGAGTTTCATCTGATGTGTTTCGTAAATATTGTTGTTGAAACCATTTGGTTTTATCAGCATCAAATTTGGCGCCTGCTTTACCTACTCTTTCTAAGGTGAAAGATTCCGCTAATTCCTCTAGCGTAAATAATTCTTGGGTTGTTCCTGGGTTCCAACCAAGAAAAGCGAGCATGTTTACAAAAGCCCCAGGATAATATCCAGACTCTCTGTAGCCTGTATATTTCTCACCATCCGCCGACAACCAATCCGTAGGAAAAACAGGAAAGCCTAAACGGTCTCCATCTCTTTTGGAAAGTTTTCCGTTTCCATCAGGACGCAATAACAATGGTAAATGGGCAAATTTTGGACAATCCCAACCAAAAGCCTCGTATAGTAAAACATGAAGTGGCGCTGACGGCAACCACTCTTCTCCTCTAATTACGTGACTGATTTCCATCAAATGATCATCCACTATATTTGCTAAATGGTATGTTGGCATTCCGTCGCTTTTGAACAAAACTTTGTCGTCCAAATTATTAGTGTTTACTACTACCCAACCTCTAACAATGTCTTCAAAACGGACATCAATATTTCTAGGCATTTTCATTCTTATGACATATTGATCGCCATTTTCTAATCTTCTTTTTACTTCGTCAGCAGACAAGGTTAAAGAGTTTTTTAAAGACATTCTTGTGACTGTATTGTATTGCCAATTTGGCATTCCCATAGCTTTCGCTTGTGCGCGCACAGCATCTAGTTCTTCAGATGTATCAAAGGCATAATATGCTCTTTCATTGGCAATCAGTTCTTCAGCAAAAGGCTTGTATATTTCTTTCCTTTCAGACTGAATATATGGGCCATAATTACCACCTATTCCTGGTCCTTCTGTTGCGATAATTCCACACCATTGTAGGGCATCTAAAATATATGCTTGTGCTCCTTCTACGAATCTTGTTTGATCTGTATCTTCTATTCTAATGATAAAAGTACCGTTGTTTTTTTTAGCGAAAAGGTAATTATACAATGCTGTGCGAACGCCTCCCATGTGCAACGGACCTGTTGGTGATGGAGCAAAACGAACGCGAACTGGTTTGTCTGTCATACTTGTTGTTTTTGTAGCAAAGATAATCTTTTGAACATCAATTTTCTTGTTAGAGTTTAGTTTTTGTTTGTTGTTTGAGGAATAAGTTTTACTTTAGTGGGTTATTCGATATACAAATTGTGAAGATGGAACCTTTTGAACATTTATTAAATCAGATAGACGCTTTTATTAGAAAGTATTATAAAAATGAAATGCTTAAAGGAGGTATTTTATTTTTAGGTATTTTGTTGTTAAGCTATCTAGTAGTCGCAACATTAGAATATTTTGGTCGTTTCGCTACTTCGGTGAGGGCATTTTTGTTCTTTAGTTTTTTAGCATCAAATGTTTTTTTACTTGTTAAGTATTTGATAGTTCCTTCTCTTAAACTGATTTCTTTTGGAAAGAGAATAGATAGGTATCAAGCTGCTAAAATAATTGGTTCTTTTTTTCCGAAAGTATCAGATCGACTTTTAAATACATTGCAGTTGAATGATAACTTAACAAATCAAGATGCTAATTACGAGTTGATTCGTGCTAGTGTTGTGCAAAGAGCTCAAAACTTATCTGTTGTACCCTTTGTGAATGGAATAGAACTCAAAAAGAATTTGAAGTATGCTAAGTTTGTTTTGCCGATTGTGGTTGTTTTCATTTTGATTTCTTTGGCTTTCCCGAAATTGATTTCACAAGGGACAAATAGAATTGTGCATTACAATCAAGAATTTAAGATTGAAGCGCCGTTTATTTTTTTGTTAAGAACCCCTTTGGCAGGAATTGAAGAAGGACAAGATGTTCCTGTTGCGGTTAAATTAAAAGGTGAAGAATTGCCAGATAAGGTTTATTTAGTGAGTTCTCAAGGTAAATTTCTAATGAATAAAACATCTAAAGTAGCTAGTTTTTACATTCTTAAAAACTTGAAAGAAAACACTGTGTTTCATTTTGAAGCCAATGGATTTAATAGCGATGAATACAGTTTATCTGTCGTTCCAAAATCTGCAATAGGTCGTTTTCAAGCAATGATTCACTATCCATCTTATTTAGGAAAAAAAGACGAATTAGTAGCTAATGTGGGAGATTTAGAAATTCCTGAGGGCACCATTGTGGAGTGGAGTGTTCTAACAAAAAACACTTCTTCAGTTGCTTTTAAGTGGAATGATTCTTCACAGGTTTTCAAAGATGAAGGTTTTAAAGTGAGAAGAAAATTTAGAAATACAACTGATTTAAAAGTGTCTTTGACAAACGTTTCTACGGGAAAGAAAGATTCGTTAAATTATTCAATTTCTGTGGTAAAGGACGCTTTTCCTAATATTCAAGCTAAAGAAGTGATAGATTCTATTTCTAATGCGATTCGTTTTTTCGAAGGACAAATTTCAGACGATTACGGGTTAAATTCATTGACTTTTTATTATCAAATTTTGTCGGACAAAGGAATCAAAAAGCAACAAAAATTATCGGTTGCTAAAACGTATGGTACAGATATGCCTTTCTCTTTTGCGATAGATTTTAGAAGAGAACAATTGTCTGTTGATGATAAAATTGAATATTATTTCATCGTGTCGGATAATGACGGGGTAAATGGAAGTAAAAGTGTACGTTCACAGACTTTTGTTTATGAATTGCCATCGTTGTCAGAATTAAATGAATTGCGAGATGAAAATCAAAATCAAACGAAAAAGGAATTAAGTGATTTGTTAAACAGAACGAAAGAATTTCAGAAAGACATTCAAAAGTTAAAGAAAGAAACCTTGAATTCCAAATCTAATGAGTGGAATAAATTAAACCAAGTAAATCAATTAAAGGAGGAACAACAATCCCTTCAGAAAGCGCTTGAGCAGAT
>Ga0114967_10001216_pt1 | contig 21585 bp, 26 predicted proteins | sample M_130628_MF_Meta_FD_92639 | JGI IMG/M metagenome (GOLD analysis project Ga0114967, IMG submission 92639) | Freshwater microbial communities from Lake Montjoie, Canada to study carbon cycling - M_130628_MF_MetaG | ecosystem: Environmental > Aquatic > Freshwater > Lake | place: Lake Montjoie... | reverse complement strand
TGGTTCTGTGAGATCAGAGCACGCGAACTACTTAACTATGGTCAGTATGCCACCCACCATATGAAGAATCCATTTCTATCTCGGCAAGAGATAGGCAAGCGAACTGTTATCAATTTAGATGAAGCCTTCGCTGAACAAAACCGTATGCAAGTAATCTAATGAGGAGATAACAATGGCAGCTATGAAGAAAGCTACAACAAAGAAGTCATCAGATGGTTCAAACACAAAACCGTTTAACATTAGGTTAATGACTATGAACGCACTTGTTGGTAAAGAAGAACCTAAGAAGGCGCCTAAGAAAGCAACACCTGCAAAGCCTAAATCTAAATCAACTGGACCTGCTGCTGTTAAAGAATATCAGCGCCAAGTATCACCTAAAGGTGTTAAGAAAACTGAATCAGGCGCTAAGAAGGGCCTTGACAAGAAGTATCCAGGATTATACAAGAAGTCTAAGTAAGGAACCCCATTGCTATCAGTCAAAGAAGTTGACGCGAAGTTATCGCGCCTACGCACGCGCTCTTCAGCACGTGACCAACGTATGCGCGATGTGCTCTCGGTGCGTCAGGGAGATATCTCTAAGGTATTTCCTTCAATGTTTTCAGAGGACTATCCAAAGCCTCTGGTTGCAAACTTCATTGACGTAGCAGCACGCGACTTAGCTGAAGCAATGGCACCACTGCCATCTTTTAACTGCTCAGCAACTAATATGGTTTCAGATGCTGCTCGCAAAGCCGCAGATACTAGAACTCGTATTGCTAACTTCTATGTTTCAAACTCTGATCTACAGCTACAGATGTATACCGCAGCAGACTGGTATAACACCTATGGTATGTGTATCGGTATGGTCGAGATGGATTACGATGACAACAACCCACGTATCCGTATGCTCAATCCATTTGGAACTTACCCAGAGTTAGATCGCTATGGTCGCACTTTATCTTTAACTCAGGTTATTATCAGCGATGCTGAGACGCTAGCTGCCCAGTATCCAGAGTTCTACGAACAAATCCTTGGTAGAAACAACTACCAACTAGGATCTCCTTATGTGTCAATGGTTAAATACCACGACAAAGATCAAGACTTGCTTTACTTACCGGAACGAAAGAACCTAGTACTATCACGTACTCCTAACGTTCTTGGTAAGTCTATGGCACGTACCGTGATGCGCTCATCTTTAGATGGCGAAGCACGCGGTCAGTTTGATGATGTGCTCTCCGTTCAGCTTGCTCGTGCTCGCTTTGCAATCTTACAGATCCAAGCAGCAGAGAAATCTATCCAGGCACCTATTGCTATTCCACAAGATGTTCAGGAACTTGCCCTCGGCCCTGATGCCATTATGCGTTCTGCTAATCCGCAAGGCATCCGTCGTGTTCCATTAGAACTTCCACCTGGAGTATTTACTGAATCCGGTGTATTAGAACGTGAACTTCGTATGGGTGCTAGATACCCAGAGTCACGTTCGGGTAACATTGACGCCTCAGTAGTTACAGGTCGCGGAGTTCAAGCGCTACAAGCTGGCTTTGATACACAGATCAAGGCAGCACAAGCACAGTTTGCTAGATTGTTTACCGAACTTGCCTCACTTTGCTTTGAAGCAGATGAGAAAATCTTTGGTGGAATCCCTAAGACTATTAAGGGAACCGATGACGGTACACCTTACGTACTTAAATATATTCCATCTCGTGACATTAAAGGCGAGTACGGCGTAGATGTACGCTACGGAATTATGTCTGGTATGGATCCTAACCGTGCCATTATTGCTTTACTACAAATGCGTTCAGACAAACTTGTTTCTCGTGACTATGTACGTCGTGAAATCCCTATGGATCTAAATGTTACTCAGGAGGAACAACGTGTTGATATTGAAGAAATGCGCGATTCTCTCCGTGTTGCTGTTGCACAGTATGCTCAGGCAATTCCGGCTCTCGCGGCGCAAGGCCAAGACCCTTCCGAGATTATCAGCCGTATCGCAACTGTTATCCAAGGTCGGCAAAAGGGCCAAGCACTAGAGAACATTATTGAAAAAGCATTTACACCGGCACCAGCACCAGTACCAGTAACGCCACCAGATATGGCACAGGCTGGTATGCAATCACAGATTCCAGCAGCAGGTGTGGCCTCCGCCAACGCCTCGCAGCAACCTCCAAATCAACAAGGTGGTACGGCCCCTGCTGCTGGTCAAAAACCCGATATAGCCCAACTACTAGCTGGTATTACCGGCGCCGCATAAATGAGGGAGGTGTAATATGAATAAAGGATCACGTGCAGCAGCACCTATGTCTCAGCCAAAGGAAGGCAAGATGGATACCTCAAAGCCAAAAGGTGGCAAGGTATTCTTCGGAATGATGGCAGCAGGACGCAAAGGCAAAGCAGTTAAAAAAGGATAAATTTTTTATAGGAGGTGTACTGGGTGAGTAACGATAAGATTCCTCGCCCAGTGCGCCTTTCTGATTTTCTAGTAATACTTACAGGTTTTATTCACAACATAGCTCAAACATTTGAAGCTATGACAGGTGAACTAATGGAACTATCCATTTATCATTCTAACCAAAAGACGGAAACAATTCGTGCTTGGGAAGATATGACCGCAGATTTAGAAAAGTTAGGAGAAGAAACAGATGGCTGAACCAATGAATCCATTGGCCGGAGTTTCAGGTCCTGGCAAATATGCTGTTCGCACAGATAAATTAAGTATGGGTTCTACTGCATACGGCGAAGGCGTAGACACCGCAGCAATTAAGTCAGGTGCGCCACTAGCTTCAACTCCAGATCAACGCCCAATGCCAGCCGCTGAAGTACGCGACGCCGCAATGCAGGCACCGGTCACAGGTTTATATGCTCCAACTCAAAAGCCAAGCGAACCAGTAACTGCTGGTATTGATATGGGTGCAGGTGCGGGATCTAGCGCACTTATGATGGCTAAGTCTGGCGAAAAACTTTCAGATATTCTAGTAAAGATGCTTCCATTTGATACTACTGGAGAAATAGGCGTTCTATACCAAGAAGCATTATCGCGGGGTAATTAGTGGCTGACAATATGAAAGCAGCTGGATTTGCTGCTGGTCTATCATCTACTGAAACTCAGAAACTTGATGAGTTTTACAAAGCATATCAAGCGCACAAAGAATTATCTAAACTACCTGCTGATGCTGCTACTACTAAGTTTGCTCAGTACACTCCTGCTCAACAAGCAAGCCTTGTTAAAAACTTTGGTAACGAAGATCCAACTGTCAAACCACAGCGTGGTTTTTTTGGCACCGCTTGGCATTACACAGGTGGCGCACTAGGTAACGCTATTGGTTATGCCGGTAGCCACATACTTGCTGGTTTAGGAAATGTATCTGATTTCTCTACACGTGCTTGGCGTACTGCTCAGATCGCTGGAGATCAAGGTGTAAACCTTGGCGAAGCGTGGACTATCGCTAACGATAAAGGCGATAAAGTATTTAGCCCTAATCGCATTGATGATGCAAAAAGAAAATTTGGCAACGATGCAGTAGATATTGCTATGCGCATTGCCTCTGGTGAAGCACCAGAAAAGATTATGGCATCAGCCACACCAGAACAACAAAAGTACATAATGCTTGCTGATCCTAATAATAATAACATTCCAGGATTTGCTACACCAGAAGATGTAGCTGCGGCTCGCGCTAACTTTCAAGATACTCTTGATTCGGTAAACGCATCTAAGTATTCTTTTGGTCGTTACATTGCTAACTTGGTAACTCCAGCAGAGATGGAAGGATCCGGTCTTTTCTACAAGGCTGTTTCTGGCACATTTGATGCGGCTTACCGAATACTTGCCGATCCATTATTAGTAGCTGGTAAAGCAAAACGTTTATATGATGTAACTAAGTATTCATTAGATGTAGTAACCGGTGGCGCTAAAGTAGCAGAAGTATTTGCTAAGCCAACAGTTGTTAATTTTTGGAATCAATACGGTACTAAATTACAACAACTTAGTAAGGCTCAAGCATCTAATAGCCCTGAAGCAATTGCTATTGCTAAAAAAGAATTAGCAACTTTAGCTCCAGAGTTCGGTCCAGCTGTTATCAAATCATTTATGGCACCTGAAGTTCCTATTACTAACGCAATAACTGCTAAGGCTTTCTTTGAGAATACTCAAAATTTAACAGAAATTATGGCTGGTAGCGCAGGACGCCAACGTGTGCTTATGCCTCGTATGGATCCTATTCGTAAAGCACGTATCGCTGCTGTTACTACTGGTCGTAAAGTGTTTAACATTGATTTAGTTGGTCCAAAATTAACTAATGATTACTTTTTTGGCTCAGCACCTACTACAGATGGTGTAGCAAAAGTACTTATTGATGGTAAAGAACAGTTTATCAATCAAGTTAAGGCAACAGCCAAGGGCAAAGATGTAGCACGTTTCTCAACTTCCTACATTATGAACCGTATTGATAAGGCTAAGTCAAAATTTACATTTGCTCCAGTATTTGAAGGCGATGTATTTGATGTAATGGCAGTAGATGCTACAGAAAAGATCTACCGTCTAGCAGTATTGGCTATGCCGACACGTGAATCACGCATTATTGCTGAAGCATTTGGTGCTATACCAGAGATTGGTAAGCGTAAAGATGTTTATTACGGTTTATGGAAGACAATTGCTGAGGTTCGTGGTCTAAATACCACCCTTCCTGGCCAAGCCATTACTCGTTATCTTACTGGTAAGGGAGCGACGATTCACTCAGTCAGCGCAGCTGATGATGCTTACCGTAATATGGGTGCAATCCCATCTGACTTTAATCAGTTCGTATCTGTTCCTACACTTCAGGACTTAGATCGAGCAGCAGCGCGTAATACAATAGCTCAAAAGTTTATTGGTATAGCCAATAGCGACTTTGCTAATAAGGCAACCAGCGCTTGGTCTTTCTTAACTCTTGCTGGTCCACGTTATGCTATCCGTAACGCCGGTGAAGACTTAATGGTTAACCTAGCAATTGGTGTTTCACCTTGGGGTTTAGCCAAATCTCGTATGCTTGAGACTCGCGTTAATACTTACTTAGCAGCTGCTCAAAAAGTAGAAGGTGGCGCTAATAACTGGGCTAATAACCCATTAGGTGCGGCTATGCGCATTGTTAACCGTAAAGAAGTTGACAAGTATGTAGGCGATCTAAACTATATTAAGAAAAAGTTTGAAGAAGCAAAGACTGTCTTGCCTAAACTGCGCAAAGAACTTGCTGCGGCTAAAGACCCTATTGATATTTCAGATATTGAACTTCGCATTAAAGAAGTTGAATATAGTATTCGTGGTGGAGCAACACAACAGGCTCGTGAAGTATTTGCCAGTGCTTTAACTTCTGGTCGCGTTAACCGTTTCCGTCAATCACTTGGCTTAAAGCCAATGAATCAAAAAGAAGCAGAACTACTTAAAGAGCAACTTATCTATGGTGATATTCAAAACACTATGTCAGTAGCTTCTGAAGGTGGGATGAACTTCGTTACTGGTAATGACTACATTAGCCGTGCTACGGATCTTGCTCGTCAAACTGGTGTTCGTGTACACGCATTAGAAATGAGTTACCCAACTGGTAAGTTTGTTAAAAAACCAGGTGAATTAGGGTACCGCTTACAAGCTGTATCACCACAAGATGAAGCATCTATGGTTACTTGGATGATGCGTATTGGTTACTATGCTAATGATGAATTAGGTACTATTGCTGTTGCTAATTTAGATGAACAAGTTAAAGCTATTAACTTAATGCGTGAATGGACACAAACCGCAAAGGGTCAGAAGTTTTTAGAAGATGCTCGTCTATCTAATAATATGGACGCTGACAGCATCCTTCGTATTGCCTTTAATCGTGCCAAAGAAAACTTTGTTAAGAAAGATGGCACTACTCTAAACTTAGATTTACTTAATAAGATTCGTTCAAAAGATGAATTTGGTAACTATAAAGTTACTGGAACTCTTTCATTAGATGACTTGCCTACACTAGAAGCAGATGTCCCTGCTGTAGTTATAGGTCCTACTCTTATTCCAGCAGTAGATGCTAGAGAAGTTACTTCAAACATTATGACTAACGGTTGGACATTTCTTGGTCTTGCTAACGCCCGTCTGTCACGTCAACCAATTGTTATTCAAGAGATGCTTACTATCCGTAAGCAGTTTCAGAAATCAGGTTTTGAAAAGGCTTGGATCAATTCCTATACTAGAGGCATTAACCCTGGACAATTGGGTAAAGTTACTGCTGCAACACAAGCAGCTAAAAAAGATTTAGCAATGATTATTGAAGAACGAGCACTTGGTCAAACTTTGGCTTATGTAGATAATCCATTGATTAGAACTCAGATAGCGTTCTCATCTCGTAACTTTGCTCGTTTCTATCGTGCCACTGAGGACTTCTATCGTCGTATGTATCGCGTTGTTCGATACAACCCAGAGGCTATTGTTAAAGCTGCCCTTACTTATGAAGGTGTAACTCACTCAGGTTGGATCCAAAAAGACGATCAAGGTCAGCCATATTTTGTTTATCCTGGTATTGCTCCAGTGTATAACGCTGTACAAGAAGTACTAAATCGTCTAGGCATTAAGCAAGAATTTAAGGTTCCATTCCCAATTCAATTTGGTGCTCAATTAAAGATGCTTACCCCATCTTTGAACCCAGATTCTTTGGTTCCTACATTTTCAGGTCCATTAGCCGGTGTTGGTATTACAACTGTTTCATCTTTGGTCGGCATCTTTGATAAAGGTGCGGCAGATACTATTAAGGGTTATACCCTTGGTAAGTACGCCGTAGATCAACCTATTCTTTCAGCAATATTACCAGCACATATTAACCGTCTATATGCTGCTATGAATCAAGATGACCGCAATTCCCAGTATGCAAGTGCTTGGCGTAAAGCGGTTACTTATCTCGAAGCATCAGGCAATGGTATTCCAAAGACATATGATGAGCAAGGTGTCTTAAAGGCTCCTACTGCACAAGAGTTAGAGAACTATCGTTTATCTGTAAAGAACACAACGTTAGGTATTTTAGGCTTACGCTTTGTATTTGGTTTCTTTGCTCCAGCTTCACCACAAGTGCAGTTAAAGTCTGATATGGCTCAATGGATTAGTGATAATGGTCGCGCTAACTTTAAGCAAGCCTTTAATAAATTATTAGATCAGTACCCTGGTGAATACGATAAAGCATTTGCTAAGTGGGTAGAACTATTTCCTAATCAGATCCCATTTACTGTTACTGAATCTGAAAAGAAGTCAATTGCTCCACTGCGTTACGCAGAAGAAGCAGGATACTTTGTAGATCAAAACAAGGATGTATTCCAGCAATTCCCATCAGCTGCTGGATTTTTGATTCCTCACAAGACCGGATTTTCTTGGGATGCTTACAAGTCTATGAAAGACTTAGGCTTATTACAGAACAAACGAGTAGATGATTACTTACGTGAAGTTCAAACAGCAGCCGATCTACAAGAATACTACCGTCGTAAAGACACTTTTGATATGTCATTAAGTACTTCCCTAGTGGATTCAGAACGCACTATGTTGCGTCGTGAGTTTGACCAATGGAAGACAGTGTTCTTTGCTGGCCGTCCATTGGTACAAGAAGAACTGTCACAGGGTAGCGCTACAGCAATCAAGCGTCTAAAGACTTTAGATGAATTAAGTTTAATGCTAAATGCTAACTTGGGTATTCGTCCCAAGACTGAATCAGCACTACGTGATATGTTAAATACTTATCAAAATTACCGTAATGAACGTGATCGTTATGACGCTATTGGTGGATCAAAAAGATATATTGATTCTGTTAAGAGTCAAACAATTATCAAAATGCGTGAACTAGCACAGTTTAATGAAAATACACAGGCAGCTTATGACGTTCTATTCGGAAGATTACTTGGAGATTAAATAAATGGCAGCAACTCTAAAAGACTATCTCAAGAATAGAGATGATGTAGTCAAAGCAAAAAAGGCTTTAGACAAAGCCAAAGGCGCTTTAAGCGACGCTGAAAGAGCAGCTGTTGGAGTTCCTACTGGTGACTCTTACAAAGAATTAAGAAAAAAGAAAATTGCTGAACTTGAAGCTGCTAGAAAAGCAGCAACTGCTACTAAGGCTGCTGCCGATAAAGTAATTGCAGATGCCACAGACCACTTTAATAAATACAAGGATAAGATTACTGCTGCTAGCAAAGCGCTATCTGACAAAGCAAGTCAAGCAAACATTGATAATGCTAAATCTTTACTTGCTCGTTACAAAGCACAGGGTTTAGATACAACTCTTATTGAAAAAGGCATTAAAGATGCCGAAGATAAGTTAGCCGGCGTTGGCAAATACAAACCTGTTGGTCCAACAGGGCCAACTGGCGGAACAGGTGTTACTGGCGGTACTGGCGGTACTGGTGGCACAGGTCCAGTACAAATAACTGCTACAGATTTAATCAATACTCTTGCTGATCCTAAAAATAAAAAGTTACTTATTGCTGCTCAAAATGACCTAAAGAAAAACTTTGGCTATAAAGGTCCAACTGATGGAACTTGGTCTATAGCATTTCAAAATGCTGTAGGCGATGCAGCAGCAACGTTGCAATCACTGCCAGCATCTCTGCAAATTAAAGATCTTCGAGCATTTATTGCTAGTCCTGGAGTACAAGTAACTTCTGCTGCTGCTGGTGGGCCTACATCAAAAACACAAAAATCAATTACTAATTTAACTGATGCTGAAATTCAAGATATGGTTAACAAAAGCGCCCTTAGTTTATTAGGTCGTGAGATTAGCGATGTTGATAAAACAACGGCTTGGTACAAGAGCCTTACTAATACTATTAAAACAATGGCTAAAGAAGGAACTATTACCAAAACTAATAAGTCTGGTACTAACACTACTTATGAAACCACACCTGGTTACACAGCAGAGAAAGCAACACAGGCTATTGAGACTGGCTTGAAACAAGCAGCTCCCGTAGATCTAGCACGCAAAGAACGCGTTGACTTTACTAGCTGGATGTTCAAACAATTAGGAGGCAGCAATGGCTGATAACACAACCGAGCAACTCCAGTACGACCAAGATCTTGCTGCCTTAAATGCTATGCCCGAAGGCGGTATGCGTGTTAAGGCTAAGGAAGCATTTGACCTAAAGTATCCAGCAGGCCGTCCAGGATCTTCTAGCATCCGTCAGAACCTTGGTATCGGTGAAGCACTCTTAGGTCCAGACTCTAAGTATGCTGATGAGTTAAAAAATATCTTTGATCTCTGGAAGCAAAAGAAATATACCGAAGCACAAGATGCTTTTAGTAAAACTACTTTTGCTAAACTATCTAGCGATGCTCGTAATCGTTACTTATTAAGCCTAGAAAATACCCCTTTATACAAGCAAAGTTTAGACGCTTGGAAAATAGGGGTTAAGCGTGAATTGCTAGGTCAGGGTTTAGAATTAACAGATCAACAACTTGATAACTATTACAAAGATGGTACTCCAGAAAGTATTATTTTTAATGAGGCTGTTAAAGGATTTACTTTAGGCACAGTTAAACCAACTGGTGCTATGGGTAATGCCCTAAAAGAACTCCAAGCAACTGCTACCGCTAACGGTGTTGATCTACAAAAGAACTTTGGTGGTCAACTACAAGGATGGCTACAGAAGATTGCCTCTGGTCAATCAGTTGAAGACTACAAGCAGATCATTCGTGGTATTGCCGGTACTGGTTTGCCTCCTACCTTGAAAGCAATGGTAGAAAAAGGAACAGACGTTAGCTCTATTTATTCTCCATACAAGCAACTAATGTCTAACGTACTAGGAATCAACGAAGAAACTATTTCTATGTACGACCCAACACTTCGTTCTGCTATTACAGATAAGGGCGAAATGTCACTATTCGATTTCCAACGAGCACTACGCAAAGATAGTCGCTGGCAATATACAGCTGATGCTAAGGATGAGATTTCCAAAGCAGTGCTTAACATTGGCCGCGACTTCGGATTTATGGGGTAATGATGGCTCAATATACATACGACCCAACAAAGGGAAAAGTTGTTCCTTTAGCAGAAGCAGTAGTTGTAACTTATATTACTACTGACCCTGGTGGGATGCCTGATGAACAAACTAAAAAAGCAGCTGCTGCGGAAGCAGCTAAAGCAGCACAAGGTGCTGGTATCCCTACCAAGTCTGGTGGTGGAGGTTTTACTGATTCACAGAACGCTGCCCGTTTAGAGGCAGAAAGAGTAGCAACAGAAAAAAGTCCTTACAATGTAAGAAGTACAACAGGTGATGAATTAATTAAAAAGCAAGACGCTATAAATGCTGCAAATGCACTAGCACGTTATAGTCTTGGTACGCCTACCGGAGCAACAGGACCTACTGGTCCTACAGGTGCTACAGGTACAGGCGCAACAGGCGCTACTGGTGCTGGTGCTGGTGCTGGTGCAACAGGTGCTACAGGGCCTACAGGTGCTACAGGTACAGGCGCAACAGGCGCTACTGGTGCTGGTGCAACAGGTGCTACAGGGCCTACAGGCGTTACTGGCGCAACAGGGCCACCTGCAGAAAGAACTGTTAAGTCCAAGACTCCAAAGTATGATGAAAACGGAAAACTAATTGGTTATGACATTGTTTATAGCGATGACACCGTTGGCTTTGAAGCAGCAACAGTTGCTAAGACCACAAAGAAAGCTCCAAAGTATGACATAACCGGTAAGTTTATTGGATATGAAGTTACCGATCCTGATGGCAACGTAACTTTTGAACCATCTGAAAGTACAGATACTACTGGTAAAAAGTTTACTTGGAATAATCCAACTACTGGCCAAACAGAATACTTTGCTACACAAGCGGAAATGGATGCCGCTGTTGAAACTTGGAAAGTTCAATCAGGGCAAGTAGCAACTAACGCTGCTACTGAATTGGCAGCAGGCAATGCTCGTGCTCAAGCACTGGCTAACCGCACTTCAGCTTTTGATTTATTAAAAGATCAATTTGATGTATGGGGTTTAGGTGATCTAGTAGAACCTATCCGTGCTTTGATTCAAGATGAAAACGTATCTCCATCTGAATACGCCATTCGTCTGCGCCAGACTAAGCCATACCTAGATCGTTTTGCTGCTAACGCAGATCGTATTAAAAATGGTTATGCCGCTATTAACGAAGCAACTTATCTTGCCCTTGAAGATCAATACCAAAACATTATGCGTAACTATGGATTACCAGAGTCTTACTATGCTCGTGGTAAAAATGGAGTGCAGTTAGGTTTTCAAGAACTTATTGCTAACGACGTAAGTAATGTTGAATTAGAAGATCGCATTATGAACGCACAAAATCGTGTTCTTAAATCTAACCCAGAAGTATTAGCAGCGCTAAAAGACTTCTACCCTGATATTAAAAATGGTGAAATTCTTGCCTACGCATTAGATCCTAAGAACGCAATTGAACAGATTAAGCGCAAGATTACAGCAGCAGAAATCGGTGGCGCAGCCACACAAGCCGGACTTAAAACTGGTATGGCTCGCGCTGAAGAACTTGGCGCTGCTGGTGTTACTAAAGCTGTAGCCCAACAAGGCTTTGAGACAGTAGCTGGCGGTGCTCCACGTGGTGGACAACTAGCATCAATATACGGTCAAGATCCTTATACACAGACCACAGCAGAGACAGAAGTCTTTGGTCTTGCTGGAAAAACAGCAGCTGCTACGCAGCGCAAGAAAATTACAGGACTTGAGAAGGCCACTTTTAGTGGTCAATCTGGAGCAACCAGCACAGCACTAGTTAGAGATAGAGCTGGCGCTTACTAAATAAATAAACCTGCCACTAGAACTACTGGCCTAGTGGAGCGATAAGAAGACCAGGAGTTAGAGCCATACCAGTTCCCCGATTGGATATGAGGCTAACGATCAAACCAACTGATAGGGAGAAGGACTAATGTCCAATTACGACTACGAGGATGACGATGACTTCACAATGGAAGACACCGGCAACGACCTTGTTAAACAACTACGCAAAGCATCCAAGCAAAAGGATAAAGAACTTGCTGAACTTCGTTCACAGTTCGATGGACTAAGCAAGGCGCAGCGCGAAAGATCAATCAAGGATGCCCTCGCAAGTCGCGGGATAAATCCGAAGATCGCTTCATTTATCCCACAGGACATTGACCCAACTGAGGAGTCCGTGTCTAAATGGTTAGAGGATTACGCCGATGTATTCGGCTATGAATCTAGCCAAACCCAGGCAACACCTAATGTGAATCCAGCCGACGCTGCTTCGTATAAGAGAATGACAAACACTGCAGACTCTGGTGCTTCACCAGAACATAACGCAGACATTATGCAACGTCTACTCAATACAAATAGCAAAGAAGAACTGGACGAACTGATTAAGTTGTCTGGACTCTAATATCCGATCCTAACGAAAGGCTAGACCAAAGTGGCAATTCCAACAGGTACTACCACCTCTAGCTCGACGATTAGCAATCTCGTACAAGCAGCATACGACCAGTATGTTAGAATGGCGCTTCGCTCCATTCCTGTTATGCGTAATCTTGCTGACGTCAAGCCAGTGCAACAGGCAATGCCAGGATCATCAGTTGTATTCTCAATCTATTCAGATTTGGCACAAGCCACTTCAACATTGACAGAAACATCTGATGTATCTTCCATTGCTTTAGGTAACCCATCACAGGTTACCGTTACTTTGAACGAATACGGTTCAGCAGTAACAACAACAAAGAAGTTAAACCTAACTTCATTCAACGATGTTGACTCAGCACTAGCTGATATCATCGCTTACAACGCAGCAGATTCCATTGACAACGTAGTAGGTCAGGTCCTGTCAGCAGGTACTGGCGTTATCTACTCAAACGGTCCAACAGGAACTACTCCGACTTCATCAGCAGAAGTTCTGCCAGTAGACACAATGACAGTTGCGGATATCCGTAACGCTGTTGTATCACTACGCACAAACAAGGCTCTGCCTCGTATGGGCGAACTGTATGCTGCATACCTACACCCACGCCAATCAGCCGATCTTCGTGCTGAAACTGGTACTGGTGGATTCCAGGAACTTTCAAAGTATGTTGATCGCACACCATTCGTGGCTGGCGCAGTTGGCGTAATTGAAGGTGCTTTCATCGTTGAGACACCACGTGTTCTTAACGGTCTAAAGCTGGCTACAGGTATCGCAACAAGCACAACTATCACAAACGTTGCGCTGACATCAAACGTTGCAACAATTACTACAGCAGTTGCTCACGGTCTTGGCGTAGGCCAAGTTGTGACAGTTGCTGCTACAACTGCAACAACACTTAACGGTACATTTACAATCGCATCTGTACCTACAACAACAACATTTACCTATTCTAAGACAACAGCTAACGTTACTTCAGCTGCTGATACAGGTACTGTTACATTCACCAACAACTACCGTGCAATTGTTGCCGGTCGTGAAGCATTGGCTGAAGCACAAGCTGCAGACATCTCAACCGTTATCGGTCCAGAGATTGACGCACTACGTCGTTTCCGCACAATCGGTTGGTACTACTTCGGCGGCTTTGCTCGCCTTCGTGAGTCTGCACTCTATCGTATTGAGTCAGCCGCAACTAACGGTTAATTTCCGTTCGGCAGGGGCGGGGTCAAACCCGCCTCTGCTACTTATGAAAGGTAGATATGGCATATACATTAACGACACCTTGGCGGTGGGAGACATACGTATCAGAGCCATACTCTAAGTATGCTCGTCTTGCAGGTCGGCGCCTTACTGGTGGAACTGTTACTGGCGCCATTCCTACCAGTATTACAGATGTAGCACGTGGTCAATCGTTATTAGTTACTGGTACTACTGTTGTAATGACGCAGACACCAAGCCAAGATGATCTAGCAGCGTGTAGTTACTACTTCCTTGGTGGACACGAGTACGTGATTAGCAACGAGCAAGCAGCGGTTCTTATCGCTGCTGGCTACAGTGATTACGTGACACCAATAGTATGAGTTTACATAGACGCACCACGCACCTTGATTATGTAGAAGGTTGCTTTGGTTGCAAGATAGGCGAACTAGAGTTGAGCGTAGGTATGGCAAACCATAGAGAATTGCCTACTGCTAAGCAGCACGATAAAGAATTACAGTCTTACTTTGATGCTACAAGGCAAGGCATAGAACCACGTTCTACCAAAAAAGCTGATATAGACGCAGCAGTTAAACTTTCCAACGAAGGCGGTAAGGCTTTTGATGGGATCTCAATGACCTTTAAGGAGTAGTTATGATGGAATCTTACAAGAGCAAGGCAGTCAAAGCAAAGCACGAGAAGAAAGAATCTTCTGCTAAGAAAAAGGCTGAAGCAAAAAAAGGTATGCACAAAATGCCTAATGGCAAAATGATGAGTAACTCTGCTATGAAGAAAGGTAAATAATAATGCAAGATTATGCAACATTAGAAGCAGCACAAAATATGCCTGTCTATCCACCAACAGATAAGCAATATCCAAGCAACTCTAAATACGAAACTTATGAATCAATTCAGACCGGTGCTATGGGAAAGGCAGCAAAGTAAATGGCAGTTAAGAAGCCTGGTAAATGTCGCAAGTGCGGTAAGTCAGACAAGATGTGTAAGTGCTAAATGAACAAGGCAGAACAAAAAGCTAAAGTAGCCAAGGTTATGAAAGAATTTAAGGCTGGGACTTTGAACTCAGGATCTAGTAAAGGTCCAATAGTTAAAGGCAAGAAGCAAGCAATTGCTATTGCGTTATCTCAAGCAAAAATGTCTAGTAAGAAAATGGGTAAAAAGAAGTAAATGGCAAAGACTCCAGCGTGGCAACGCAAAGAAGGACAAAACCCTAAAGGTGGGCTTAATGCAAAAGGCCGTGCCTCATTAAAGGCTGTAGGTCAAGACATTAAAGCACCTGTTAAATCTGGCGATAACCCACGTAGAGCAAGTTATCTTGCTCGCGCTGCTGGTAACCCAGGACCTGAACGCAAACCCAATGGAGAGCCAACTAGATTACTATTGTCTTTACAAGCCTGGGGTGCATCATCTAAAGCTGATGCTAAGTCTAAGGCTGCAGCCATATCTAAAAGAAACAAGAAGAAAAAATGAAAAAGAAAGTAGCATTTTGGGATACAAAGAATCCTAATAAGAAATCAACACCTTTAACGCCAGCGCAGAAATCTGCTGCTAAGGCTAGAGCAAAAGCAGCAGGACGACCATATCCAAATCTAGTAGATAACGCTGCAGTAAAGAAAAACAAGAAGAAGTAAAGGAGATATAGGTGGCACTAGGAGTAGCAGGAACAACGTTATTAGATGAACTAAATCGTCTAGCTAATGGTGGCACCTATCGAGCACCAGGGGCAATGGTTGGACGAGCACTCGCTGCCCGTCAATGGGCAGTAGCACGTTCAGTAACAACAAACTTAACAGACACAGTGGGGGTTCTCAATGCGATTCAAGGCACGACTAGCACCAATCGCCTTGATCTTGCTAACGTATGTAACGCTCTCGCTAGTACTTCTCAACTACCTGCAGCGCAGGCTCTCAGAGGAATCTCATCGTGAGTGCTAAATTCAATCTAATATGCGAACAAGCAACCACATTTAACTTTCAGTTCTCAATCAATAATGACGCTGTTCCTATTAACATTACTGGTTACACCGGAACTATGACAGTACGCCCATTCGTTGGGTCATCTACTACTACCTTATCAGCTACAACTACCAATGGTCTTATGGTTCTTACCGGCGCTACAGGAACAGTTACTGTAACTATTCCTTCAGCAACTACAACGGATTTTACTCCTGGTCGTTATTCATATGACTTAGTGCTAAATAGCGGATCTACTGTAACTAGATATCTTGAAGGTTTATTCATCGTAACGGGAGCTGTGACACTATGACAACTTATGTAGTTATTGAATCCATTACTCCTAACCAATCCTTAGTATTCTCAGCACAGCAAGGTACACAAGGTATCGCTGGAGCCACAGGTCCTACAGGGCCAATTGGCACAACAGGTGCTACAGGGCCTACAGGCGTTACTGGCGCAACAGGGCCAACTGGACCTACAGGTACAACTGGTGCAACGGGTCCTACAGGCAATACAGGGCCTACTGGAGCCACTGGAGCCACTGGACCTACAGGAACTACAGGTACAACTGGTGCAACGGGCGCTACAGGGCCAACAGGAACTACAGGTGCCACAGGTCCTACTGGTACAACTGGTGCCACAGGGCCTACAGGCACTACTGGAGCTACAGGACCAACTGGTCCTACAGGCCCTGCTGCGGTCTTATCAACAGTATTGCCAGTTGCTTTAGGCACAGCATCTGCTGGTGTTGCTACACTTGGGTCTAAGGATGACCACGTTCACCCAACCACAGGTGTTGGTTTAACAGCTAACCCATTATCACAGTTTGCTGCTACCACTTCTGCTCAACTAGCAGGTGTTCTTACAGATGAAACTGGCACTGGTGCAAATGTCTTTGCTATTAGCCCTACTCTTACTACTCCAGTTATAGCAAGTATAGTTAATACTGGAACACTTACATTGCCTACATCAACTGATACTTTAGTTGGTAGAGCAACCACAGATACTCTGACCAATAAGACCCTTACTAGCCCAGTAATGACTGCTCCCGCCCTTGGCACACCTGCATCTGGAGTAATGACAAACGTAACTGGACTTCCTGTCTCAACTGGTGTCTCTGGTCTTGGTACTGGTGTTGCTACTTTCTTGGCTACGCCAACTAGCGCTAACTTAGCTTCTGCTCTTACTGATGAGACTGGTACTGGAGCTGCTGTATTTGCCACATCTCCTACTTTAGTTACCCCATTACTGGGTACACCAACATCTGCAACATTGACTAATGCTACTGGTTTGCCTATTAGCACAGGTGTATCTGGTTTAGGAACTGGCGTAGCCACATTCCTTGCTACACCTTCATCGGCAAACCTTATCTCAGCAGTAACAGATGAGACCGGTACTGGTGCTTTGGTATTTGGAACTAGCCCAACTATTGCAACCCCAGTAATATCTAGCCCTAAAATTTCATCAACTTATACAGCTAAGACTGCGGCCTATACCTTTGCCTCTGGCGATGAAGGTCAATTGTTCTCAATGAACAACGCGGCATCTGTACAGTTTAATATCCCAACTGATGCCACTTTTAACTTTGCCGTAGGTACAGAAATTAACGTCTTCTGGATTACTGGCGCAGGCCAGCCAACCATTGGCGCGGTAACTCCAGCCACAACTACAGTTATTTCAACAGGCGCTACTAGTGCTACTCCAAAGCTACGTGTGGCTAACTCCGGCGCAACTTGTAAGAAAATTGCCGCTAACTCTTGGATTGTTTTTGGAGATATAGCGTAGACTAGTTCTATGAGATTCCACGTAATAAGCCTGCCGCATACGCAAACAACTAAAGAATACATTATCTGTGCCTTTACTGAAAAGGTACGACGCTTCTGTATGATGATGAATGGTCTTGGGCATACAGTCTATCTTTATGCTAGCGAAGAGAACGAAGCACCGTGTGATGAGTTAATTACTTGTATCACCAAAGAGCAACAGCAAGAAGCGCTAGCTGGTAAACATTTTACCGAAGCAGAATTTAACAATGAACTACCGCACTGGCAGATCTTTAATGGCAAAGTTATAGAAGAACTTGGCAAGCGGATAGAAGAAAAAGATTTTATCTGCGTTATTGGTGGAGCATCACACAAACCAATTGCTGATGCTTTCCCAGATCATATGACAGTTGAGTTTGGTATTGGTTACGCTGGCACGTTTGCTAAGTATCGAGTCTTTGAGTCTTACGCTTGGATGCACTCAGTCTATTCTGCCTTTAAGAATCCGGCGTTAGTAGATGGCAACTTCTACGATGCTGTTATACCAGGATACATAGAACCAGAGATGTTTCCGCTGCAAGAAAAGAAAGAAGATTACTACCTATACGTTGGACGTATGATAGATCGTAAAGGTATTGAGATCGTTCAGCACGTCTGTAAAGAGATGAACTTAAAGCTCATTATGGCAGGACCTGGTAAAGACCCAAAGATTGAGTATGGCGATTGGGTTGGGCCAGTAGGTGTAGAAGAACGAACAAAGTTAATGGGCGGTGCTATCGCACTATTTGCCCCAACGTTATACATAGAACCTTTCGGTAACATAGTAATTGAGGCGCAGATGTGCGGTACTCCAACAATTACTACAGACTGGGGAGCCTTTACAGAGACTAACCCACAAGGTGTTACTGGATACCGTTGTAGAAATGCAATGGAGTTTGCAGCAGCAACAGAGTGGGTTAAGGACTTAGACCCAGTAGCAATACATAAGAGGGCAGTAGCGACTTATTCGTTAGATGCCATAGCACCACAATACGAGCAATACTTTGGAAGACTGCTAACTCTATGGGGAGATGGCTGGTATGAAAGGAAATAATGCCAACGCTTAGCGATATGATAGACGAGGTTAGGGCCTCCTTAGCTGGATACACCCTGCGTCAAGATAGAATAACGTATCTTAATGCTGCTATAACATCTACTGATACAGCTATGACTATTGGTTCAAGTTCTAACTTAGCCAAAGGCATCATTGAAATTGATGATGAACTTATTTGGATTGATAACTTTAACCAGTCAAGTAGCACGCTTAATGCAGCACCAGGATTTGGTAGAGGTTACCAAAATACACCAGCTTCACCGCACGCCCAGTATGCACAGATAACTCTTACTCCAACATTTCCGCGAGTAATGATTAAGAAAGCTATCAATGATGTTATCAATAGTGTCTATCCTAAACTTTGGTCTGTAGCCTCATATACCTTTACCTTTAATGCAAGCCAAACCACCTATGCCCTGCCAGATGATTTAGAATCAATACTTTATATGTCTTGGCAGACAACAGGTTCTAGCCTTGAATGGCTACCAATTAACCGTTGGCGTGCAGACTTAATGGCAAACGTAGCAACATTTAATACACAAAAGACAGTAAACCTTTATGAAAATATCCAACCTGGACGCACAGTACAGGTATGGTACACAACCATTCCTAATACTTTAGACAATAATACAGATGATTACGCAGATGTAACAGGCTTACCTGCTTCATCCGTAGAGGTAATAACTCTTGGAGCTTGTTACAAATTACTATCTTATGTAGATGCCGGTCGAATTAACTTGAGTTCAGCAGAAGCTGATCTTAACGATACCAAGATCCCAAGCACAGCAGGTGTGGCATCTTCTCGTTATATCTATGCTCTATACCAACAAAAACTAAATGATGAAGCTCTTAAACTGCAAGACAAGTACCCAATAAGAATCCACTACAGTAAGTAAGGCAAACTAATGACCAGACAATACTCCAGCACTAGTAATGCGACAACACTTGCTAGTTCTATTAACACTACAGTTACCAGTCTAACGGTAGCAACTGGTACCGGCACAGCGCTTATGGGTGGTGTAACACTAGCCGGTGGTAACGTTGATATCTTTACTGTTGCATTAGATCCAGATACAGTCAATGAAGAAATTGTTTATGTAACAGCAAGAAGTGGTGACACGCTAACTATTAGTCGAGGTCAAGCTGGTACTGGTACCCCAGGTGTATCTGGTATTGCTCATACTTCAGGGGCGGCAATCAAGCACGTACTGACAAGTGATGACCTTATATTTTTTCGTAACAACGCCTCACCTGTAGCATCTTTTGCCTTTAGCGGATCTACCTCTGGAACTACCACAGTGCAGGCAACTGCCATTGCTGGCACTAATACGCTGACATTGCCAGCAACAACGAGTGATACTTTGGTGGGTAAGGCAACAACAGATACCTTAACCAATAAGACCTTAACCAGTCCTACTATTAACAGCGCAAAGATAAACCTTGCCCTTAATGCCCAGACAGGTACTACCTATACTTTGGTTGCCTCTGACTCAAGTAAGTTAGTTACCACTTCAAATGCTTCGGCTGTGACAGTTACAATTCCACCAGCAATCTTTACAGCTGGTGAACAGATTAACGTTCAGTCTATCGGCGCTGGTATTACTACCTTTGCTGCTGGTTCTGGTGTAACGATTACCTCAACCGGCGCTACCTCGGCTGCTCCGAACCTAAGAACACAGTACTCAGCTTGTACTATTGTCTGTACTGCTTCTAACGTATTTACGGTGATCGGAGACCTTTCCTAATGCCAATGCTAGGAATTATGGCTAGTGCCATTTCAGGCAACCTCTGGGCGCCAGGTACAGACTTTGACAGCATCGCGACAACTACGCTTTCAACTACTGCCTCAAGCATAACTTTTAGTTCTATTCCTGCTACCTATCGCCATTTACAAATTAGATTCTTAACAAGAACAGATAGAGCCAATCAAGAAGATAATAATCAGTTGAGGTTTAACTCTGATTCTGCTGGCAATTATGCAGCACACGTTTTATATGGTGACGGCGCAACTGCTGGCGCATTTTCAGATGGCTCATCTATTACATTTAACACTCGTTCTGTTGTAGCAGCAGCATCATCTACATCTGGTGTCTTTGGTGTTGGAGTAATTGACATTCTTGACTACAAAGACACCAACAAATATAAAACTGTGCGTTCGCTCAATGGATATGATAACAATGGAGCAGGACAAGTTCGTTTAAGTTCTGGTTTATGGATGAATACAGCAGCAATCACTACCATTGCTATTACTTCAGCAAACGCAGCAAACTTTGTTCAATACAGTTCCTTCGCACTTTACGGGGTGCGCTAAATGACTGACTGCATTATTCCAGATAAAAAAATACAGTACAACGGATACACATTTACTGTGTACAAAAACAAATCTGTTGGTTCTCATAGGGTGGCTTGGATGGAAGTCAACGGTCCAATCCCTAAAGGATTCGTAGTAGACCATACCTGCCACGATCCAAAGATATGTGCTGATGCGCTTACCTGCGTACATCGTGCTTGCGTAAATGTAGATCATATGCGCCTAGTAACCCAACAAGAAAATGTTATGGCTGGGCGTCATAGCATTGACAATCGTAGCCACTGTAATCAAGGTCATCCGTTTATTAAGGAGAATATAATGACTCGCAAGAACGGTCATCGTGAGTGCGCTGAATGTAATCGAGTAAGAGCCAGGGCTGTTTGGGCTGCCAAGAAAGTGAGCGCGTAATGGCAGCCGGTAATACTTTTAGTCAGATTGCCTCAACCACTCTTGGTTCGGCAGCATCAAGCGTTACATTCTCAAGCATTGCGGGTACCTATACTGATTTGGTTTTGGTTTGTAATCCAATAACTACAACTACAAATGACCAGATTGCCATTCGTTTGAACGGGGATACAGGCACTAATTATTCAAGAACTATTCTCGCAGGTAACGGAACCACCACAGCATCTTATCGAGGCTCAAATGAAAGTTATGCTTATACTGGTTATTATTCAACGCTTTACACAAACCCAACAACAAACATCTTTAACTTTATGAATTATTCCAACGCAACTACCTATAAAACATTACTCGGTAGAAGTTCATCTGCTGATACAACTGCGCTAGTTTCTGTAAATCTTTGGAGAAGCACTTCTGCTATTACTTCCATTGTGCTAACTATTGCAGGGGCAAGTAACTTCTCAACTGGCAGCACATTCAATCTCTACGGCATCAC
>Ga0114967_10001215_pt1 | contig 21595 bp, 17 predicted proteins | sample M_130628_MF_Meta_FD_92639 | JGI IMG/M metagenome (GOLD analysis project Ga0114967, IMG submission 92639) | Freshwater microbial communities from Lake Montjoie, Canada to study carbon cycling - M_130628_MF_MetaG | ecosystem: Environmental > Aquatic > Freshwater > Lake | place: Lake Montjoie... | reverse complement strand
GGCGACATCTTTGGTGGCGGAAATCCACAAGATATCTTTGCAAATCTATTTGGTGGTGGCGGTCGTCGCGGTCCACGTAAAGGACAAGATTTACAGACAGAATCAAAGATTTCATTTCGCGAATCTGTTTTTGGCACAACATTAGAACTGCGGTTGTCTACCGATGGAATGCCGGCACAAAGTATTACGGCGCGGGTTCCTGCGGGAGTAAATGATGGCGCAAAAATTAGAGTTAAAGGAAAGGGTGCAGCCGGTGAAGCTGGTCCTGGTGATTTATTTATTTTACTTCATGTAAAACCACATCCAATTTTTTCACGCAAAGGCGAACACATCACACTCACGTTGCCTGTGACATTTACAGAAGCTGCACTCGGCGCGGATATTAAAGTACCAACAATTGCAGGTGATGATGTCACCGTGCGACTTGCACCAGGAACACCAAATGGTCGCGTATTACGCGTTAAAGGTCGCGGTATTCATAAAGGTGGAACAACAGGAGACTTGCTTGTCTCCGTAGAAGTTCAAGTTCCACGTCATACCGAAGGCAAAGCGGAGGAAGCACTAAAAGCCTTTGCAGATGCAACAGCTCATGAAGATGTGCGCGCCGAGTTTATTTCGAAAGCATCGCAATGAACGAAGAAAACACAACACAGCCAGATGATGACGCAGCGCTTTATGTAATTTCTGTTGCTGCTGAGTTATCTGGTTTACATCCACAAACCCTGCGCCAATACGATCGTATGGGATTAGTTTCACCAGAACGGGCAACAGGTCGTGGTCGCAGATACTCATTGCAAAATATTGCGTCCTTACGCACAGTACAAAGACTCATTGGCGAAGGCATTAATCATGCTGGCATTAAACGAATTATTGAGCTGGAATCTGCAATGGCAAATATGGCTATTGAGGTGGCACAACTACGAATTGAAGTAGATGCACTGCTTTTGCAGAACCCACCAAAAGGCCTTGCTGTACGCCGAAAAAATCCTGTAATTGTGTATAAAGAAGATCAATAAAGATGGATAGGCTCGCCTCATGAGCGCACGCGAGCAATTAAAAGAACAAATCATTTCCAAGGCCGTTGTGTATGGCAAGGTTATTTTGTCATCCGGAAAAGAAGCTGATTACTACGTTGATCTTCGTCGTGTAACACTCGATTCTGTTGCCGCGCCCCTTGTTGGACAAGTAATGCTCGATTTAACAAAAGATTTAGATTACGAAGCAGTTGGTGGGCTTACTTTGGGTGCAGACCCTGTTGCAACAGCGATGATGCACATTGCAGCGCAACAAGGGCGAAAGATTGATTCATTTGTTGTGCGAAAAGCAGAAAAAGCTCACGGATTACAAAGACGAATCGAAGGACCAGATGTTGCTGGCAAACGAGTCTTAGCAGTGGAAGATACATCGACAACTGGTGGTTCAGTTCTAACCGCTGTTGAAGCACTCAAGGAAGCTGGTGCAATTGTTGTTGGTGTTGCAGTAATCGTAGAGCGCGGAGCAGAACCAAAAATTATTGAAGCGGGTTATGAATACCGCGCTGCCTTTGCATTATCTGACCTAGGTTTATGACAAGTGGCGCTTGGTGCGCCATTCTCTAAATAACTCAATAACCACCGGAATTAAGCTAACCAGAATAATTATGCCTACAATTGGCAAGATGTATGAATCTACTGAACCTTTCAGTTTCTCGCCAAGGATAAAACCTAAGAAAATTACAGATTGAGTCCATATGACCCCACCAATAAAATTCCAAACAAAAAATTTGCGAGCAGGAATCTTCACGATTCCGCACAGAGGATTTATGAGTGTTCTAACAAATGGAACAAAGCGAGCAAGAACAATTGCGCGGCCTGTGCCGTATTTACGCAACCATTTTTCAGTCGCCATCACGCGTTGGTGATTAAAAAACCTGCCATCTTTACGGTCAAATAACTTACGACCGTATGTCGCACCAAAGAGGTGTCCAACCTGGGCACCTACAATCGCGGCAATTGGTGCACCTATAAACAACGCAACTGGATCAAGTGCGGCTCCACCCAAAATCGCGGCACCTGAACCAGAGGCAGCAACTCCAGCGATGAAAAGCAGAGAGTCGCCAGGAAATGCCAGACCGATTAAGAGAGCGGTTTCGGCAAAGATGATTGCTAGAACGCCGATTAAGCCAAGGTCTCCAACAATCGAATGGGCGTCGAAGAGAGACGAAAGATTCATGGGTTCAGCCTAGAGGTCCCCCTAATAGATAGGTGTATTTGCCTTTTTCAGGGGCGGTGTGCGTAGACTGCGACAACTTTGTGGGCCAATCGGGCCCGGATGCTCCATCTCAAAAGGAAGTTAGAGGAGAAAACATGCGAGCTGCCAGCTCCCAATCAATCGTGCACGTTGAAGGTTCAAACCTCACATACGTCTACGTCGTTCTAGCAATTTCATTGATCGCCCTTGGAATCGCCTGGGCCCTTCGCGCCCAAGTTTTGGCACAGAGCGATGGCACAGCCAAAATGCGTGAAATCGCAGAAGCAGTTCAGGAAGGCGCAGCTGCATATCTCGCTCGCCAATTCCGAACACTTTCATACTTTGTTGGAATTGTTTTCGTACTTCTCTTCGCATTACCCGGCGACATGGATATCCGTATCGGTCGCTCAATCTTTTTCTTGATGGGTGCGGGTTTCTCAGCGCTCGTTGGCTATAACGGTATGTGGCTTGCTGTTCGCGCAAATGTTCGCGTTGCAGAAGCCGCCCGCAATAAAAACGGCGAGAAAGCAGTGCAAATTGCCTTTCGTACCGGAGGCGTTGTTGGCATGACAACTGTTGGTCTTGGATTAGTTGGTGCATCACTTGTTGTAATTATCTATCGCGAAAATGCACCTGCAGTTCTTGAGGGATTTGGTTTTGGTGCTGCAATGCTGGCGATGTTTATGCGCGTTGGTGGCGGCATCTTTACAAAGGCTGCTGATGTTGGCGCAGACCTTGTAGGTAAAGTTGAAAAAAATATTCCAGAAGATGACCCACGTAACGCAGCAACAATTGCAGATAACGTCGGAGATAACGTTGGTGACTGTGCTGGTATGGCCGCTGACTTGTTCGAGTCGTATGCAGTAACACTCGTTGCTGCGCTAATTCTTGGCAAAGCAGCACTTGGTGATGCCGGACTTATCTATCCATTGATTGTTCCTGCAATTGGAACTGTCACTGCTGTTATCGGTATTTTCCTTACACGTCTTCGTTCAACAGATAAGAACGCAATGCAAGCAATCAATCGTTCATTCTTCTTATCTGCCCTGATCTCTGCAGTCCTTACAGGACTTGCAACATTTACATACTTGCCATCTGACTTTAAGTTGCTTTCTGGTTTGTCACCAGAGGCGATAGCTTCAGCTGGAAATACAAACCCACGTGTACTTGCTTACGGCGCCGTATTAATCGGTATCGCACTCGCTGCAGCCATTCAGGTTCTTACAGGATTCTTTACAGAAGTTGGTAAGCGTCCAGTAAATGACGTTGCCGCTTCTTCACAAACAGGCGCAGCAACAGTGATTTTAGCTGGCATTGCAGTCGGTTTTGAATCAGCCGTCTACAGCGCAATTCTTATTGCCACTGCTGTCTTTGGTGCATTCGCACTCGGCGGCGGATCAATTGTTCTCTCACTCCTTGCAATCGCACTTGCTGGTACTGGTCTTTTGACAACAGTTGGTGTCATCGTTGCAATGGATACTTTCGGCCCAATTTCAGATAACGCACAAGGCATTGCAGAAATGTCGGGCGATGTTAAGGGCGAAGGCGCACAGATTCTTACATCCCTTGACGCCGTTGGTAATACAACAAAGGCGATCACAAAGGGAATTGCTATCGCAACTGCTGTGCTTGCAGCAACCGCGCTATTTGGTGCGTTTACAGATGCAATCAAGAAGGCTGTTGAGGATGCAGGACAAGTTGCTGCAAACCTCGGTCTTGAATATCAAGGCGTGCTCGATGTTGCTAATCCACGTAACCTCGTCGGATTAATTATCGGCGCAGCAGTTGTATTCCTCTTCTCAGGTCTAGCAGTTAACGCGGTATCCCGCGCTGCAGGTGCTGTTGTGATGGAAGTACGTAACCAATTCAAGTTGCATCCAGGAATCATGAAGGGTACTGAAAAGCCAGAGTACGGCCGCGTTGTAGATATTTGCACACGCGATTCACTGCGCGAACTTGCAACACCTGGATTACTCGCAGTGATGGCACCTATCGCAGTTGGCTTCGGTCTCGGAGTTGGCGCACTCGGTGCATATCTTGCTGGTGCAATCGGAACTGGAACACTTATGGCTGTATTCCTTTCAAACTCTGGCGGTGCGTGGGATAACGCAAAGAAGATGGTTGAAGATGGAAATTACGGCGGTAAAGGATCTGATGCACACACTGCAACAATCGTTGGTGACACTGTTGGTGATCCATTTAAAGACACTGCAGGTCCTGCGATTAACCCACTTATTAAAGTGATGAACCTTGTTGGTCTACTTGTTACACCAGCAATTGTTTCACTTGCACTCGGTGGACACACGGGAATCAATACAATCATTGGCGTTGTTTCAACGTTGATTATCGTTGCTGCTCTCGTACGAAACCGTCGTCAATCAACTTCGATCGAATACTAGGAACCCGATCACTTCCCCGTTGATAGGACTTCATGGCTAAAGAACTGAAAAAGCTGGTGATTGTTGAATCACCAGCTAAAGCACGGAAAATTGGCGGCTACCTCGGCGATGATTACATCGTCGAGGCTAGCGTCGGCCATATCCGTGACTTGCCTCAGAGAGCCGCCGATATTCCTAAGGAATATAAAAAGATTGCATGGGCAAAAGAAGGTGTAGATATCGAAAATGATTTCGCGCCTTTGTATGTCATTAACCCAGATAAAAAAGCAAAGGTCGCCGAACTCAAAGAGTTAATGAAAGGCGCCGAAGAGTTATTACTCGCAACCGATGAAGACCGCGAAGGCGAAGCAATTGCGTGGCACTTAGTTGAAGTCTTACAACCAAAGATTCCAATTAAGCGAATGGTCTTTAATGAGATTACAAAGGAAGCGATTCAAGCAGCAGTAGAAAACACACGCGATCTTGATTATCACCTAATTGATGCGCAAGAAACACGTCGTGTCCTAGATCGTCTCTACGGTTATAGACTCTCACCGGTGTTGTGGAAAAAAGTTATGCCACGTATTTCTGCCGGTCGAGTGCAATCTGTTGCTACTCGATTAATCGTTGAAAAAGAACGCGAACGTATGGCTTTTATTTCATCCTCTTGGTGGGATCTCAACGCACAAACAGATCTTGGATTTACTGCACGATTGCTGACGGTTGATGGCAAGAAAGTCGCAGCCACTGCAGACTTTGGCGCAGATGGCGCAGTTAAAGAAAAGTCGCTTGCAAACATATTATTACTCGATGAAAAAAGCGCACGCGCATTGGTTGGCTCACTTAAAGGAACACCATTAACGGTTAAGTCAATGGAAGAGTCCCCTCGCACAGAAAAACCGAAGGCACCATTTACAACTTCGACTTTGCAGCAAGATGCAGGTTCACGTCTGGGTTGGGGCGCACAGATCACAATGCGCGTTGCACAACGTCTGTACGAAAATGGTTACATCACATACATGCGAACAGATTCAATAAATTTATCTCAACAAGCAATTAGTGCGGCACGTGCATCTGCAAAAGCACTGTACGGTGCCGACCACGTTCCTGATGCACCACGTGTCTATCAAGGAAAATCCAAGAATGCGCAAGAAGCGCACGAAGCGATTCGCCCGGCAGGAGATTCATTTAAAACTCCTGGCGAATTGGCACCCGAACTTTCACGTGATGAATTTGCCTTATATGACTTGATTTGGAAGCGCACGGTTGCATCACAAATGGCTGATGCTAAAAAGATGCAAATGCGTGTTGATTTCGATGCATTAACTAATGACAGACAAGAAACTGTTTTCCGTGCCAATGGATCTGTCATAACTTTCCCTGGCTTTCTTGCAGCTTATGACGACATCGTTGAAGAAAAAACTGATGAAGAGTCAGAGGATAAGCGCTTACCCGCTATGACTGTGGGACAAGCAGTAAAAGTTAACGAGTACAGCTGTGAAGGCCATGACACAAAGCCACCCGCACGTTACACAGAACCAACTCTTGTTAAGAAGCTAGAAGAACTCGGTATCGGTCGTCCTTCAACTTTCGCATCTATTATTCAAACAATTCAAGATCGCGGATATGTGTATAAGCGCGGTCGCGCATTAGTGCCAACATTTTTAGCTTTCTCAGTAACAGGATTACTCGAAACGCACTTTACTAAATTAGTTGATTACGAATTTACTGCAAGCATGGAAGAAGATCTCGACAAGATCGCAGCAGGTGAAGCTGGCCGTGTTGATTGGTTGCGAGATTTCTTTTATGGTCACGATGGACAACCAGGACTTAACGAACTATCTGCAGACTTAGGTGCAATTGATGCACGCGAAGTAAACACAATGCGCTTAGCCCCTGATATCGAAATTCGCGTTGGTCGCTATGGTGCGTACTTGCAACAAGGTGAAGGTGAAACACGAAAGCTTGCAAATATTCCAGAGACAATGGCGCCAGATGAATTGACACTCGATGCGGCTATTGAAATTCTTGCTAAGCCATCTGGAGAACGCGAACTTGGAGTTGATCCCGCAACTAATTTGCCGATTATTGCTAAATCTGGTCGCTTCGGTCCTTACATCACCGAAGTTTTTCCAGTAGAAGTTGTGCCAGAAGGTGCGAAGAAAAAGCGCAAGAAAGCAGACGCTCCAAAGCCAAAAACTGCATCTCTTCTTTCAACGATGACCCTGGACACCGTGACGTATGAAGATGCGATCAGATTACTTTCATTGCCACGCACACTTGGTACCAACGGCGCAGGTGATGACATCACCGTGCAAAATGGTCGCTACGGACCTTATTTAAAGGCTGGTGCTGATTCACGCACACTCACATCTGAAGATCAATTATTTTCTATCTCATTAGATGAGGCACTGGAGATTTATTCAAAACCAAAAGAGCGTCGTCGTGGTGTTGCTAAGCCACCACTAAAAGAACTCGGTAAAGATCCGGGCACAGAAAAAGAAGTTATCGTTAAAGATGGTCGCTTCGGTATGTACGTCACAGATGGTGAAACAAATGCAACGCTACGTCGCGGTGACACACTCGAAGCTTTAACTCTTGATCGCGCACTCGAATTACTCGCTGGTCGCCGTGCATGGGAAGCAGAGAACGGACCAACTCCTAAGAAGTCACGTAAGAAGGCTGCCCCTAAGTCGCCAAAGGCTAAAGCGCCATCTCTAACCAAGAACACAGTCAAAGCTACTGGCAAGAAGAAAGCCGCTAAGAAAGAATCTACTTCGTGAGCACTCTGCCAAGACCGGCCGCGCCTGCCCAAGATGAGACGCGCGGTGTTTTGGCGATTCCAGCATTTAGAAAACTCTGGAACTCAATGGTTTTTTCATCCCTCGGTGATTGGCTTGGTTTACTTGCGACAACAGCGCTCGCACAACAACTCTCCGGTGATAGTTATGCAAAAGCAAACTTTGCAATCGCAGGTGTTTTTATCGCGCGCTTATTGCCTTCTGTTTTCCTAGGACCACTCGCGGGAGTAATTGCAGATCGCTTTGATCGCCGCAAACTTATGGTTCTCTGCGACATCTTGCGCACTGTCCTATATATCTCCATTCCGATTGTGCATAATTATTTTTGGCTTTATACCGCAACAATTTTGGTCGAGTGCATCACTCTTTTTTGGTCACCGGCGAAAGATGCATCAGTACCTAATCTTGTTCCGCGCAACAAACTAGAAAGTGCGAATCAAGTTTCGCTTTTAGCCGCTTATGGCACAGCGCCTATTGCTGCGATTATTTTCTCAATCCTTGCACTCTTTAGCAGTGCCCTCGGTGCACTATTACCATCCTTTGCGGGAAATGCTGTTGATATTGCGCTCTACATAAACGCTGCAAGTTTTGCTTTCGCTGCATACACAATCTGGGGATTGCATGAAATTCCTAAAGCGAATGTAGATAAGAAAGGCACAGAAGCAGGGGTTGCCAGATCACTATTGCAAGGTTGGAAAGCTGTTTCTGGTTCAAAAATCATTCGCGGACTTATCGTTGGCATGGTTGGAGCATTCGCTGCAGCAGGTGCGGTGATTGGTCTTGCACGTACATTTGTTGGAGATCTTGGTGGTGGTGAGGCCGCCTACGGAGTTCTTTTCGGTGCAGTTTTTACTGGTTTAGCGCTCGGCATCGCTGCAGGCCCAAAGGTCTTTGCGCAATTCTCTCGGCGTCGTTTGTTTGGAGCATCTCTAACTACTGCGGGCTCATTCCTTGTTTTACTAGCAGTAATTCCCAACCTAGTTCTTTCAGTCTTTACTGTTATTTTCTTGGGTGCATTCTCTGGAATATGTTGGGTTACAGGCTTCACGATGCTTGGCATGGAAGTACACGATGAAGTTCGCGGCCGTACTTTTGCATTTGTGCAATCACTTATTCGAGTCACGCTGGTAGCCGTTCTTGCAATTTCTCCGCTTATTGCTGCAGCGTTTGGCCAACACACTTATAAGTTTCAAAACACTGAACTAACTTATAACGGAGCACAAATTACATTTCTAATTGCTGGATTTGTTGCAGCAATCATTGGCTCTATTGCTTATCACCAAATGAAAGATCGCCCAAATGTTTCTTTGTGGTCAGATATTACAAATGCCATCAAAGGTGAACTAGGTTCAATCACTGGGGCACCTGTTCAAGGAGTATTCATTGCATTTGAAGGTGGAGAAGGAACTGGAAAATCAACACAATCAAAGTTGCTAAAGAAATGGCTAGAACAAGAAGGTGAAAAAGTTGTTCTCTCTCGTGAACCTGGTGGAACTGATTTAGGTCAAGGACTTCGCAAAATTTTACTTGGTCACAAAACTGGTGCAATCTCACCACGCGCAGAAGCACTCTTATACGCCGCAGATCGCGCACACCATGTTTTCTCAACAATTCGCCCGGCACTTGATCGCGGAGATATTGTTATAACTGATCGATACTTTGATTCATCTATCGCTTACCAAGGCGCTGGTCGCGTTCTTCAACCTAATGAAGTGGCACGTATTTCGCGTTGGGCAACAGAATCACTCTTTCCGACGCTGACGATTATTATTGATCAACCTGCAGAAGTTGGATTGGGCAGACTCAAGAGCCGAGATCGCTTAGAAGCCGAACCATTAGCCTTTCACGAACGGGTGCGCAATGAGTTCTTACAAATTGCAGCACTTGATCCAGAACGGTATTTAATAGTTGACGGCCAACAAAAAATTGCTGAAATTCATTCACAAATTATCTCCCGGGTTGGTGAAATACCTGCGCTTAAGCGCAACGCACGTGATGCCGATGGCAATCGTTTGCTCAAGCCAATTCGCCGCGTTATGAAGAAGAGATAATTTCCATGAGCGTCTTTGACACACTTGTTGGGCAAGAACATCTGATTGCAAAGTTAAAAGGTGCTGTTCTCTCTGCAAAAAATGGTGAAGAAACTCAAGAGATGACTCACGCGTGGGTTTTCACCGGCCCACCCGGCAGCGGTCGCTCCAGTGCAGCTGTTGCGTTTGCACAAGCACTTGTATGTCCAGATCTTGGATGTGGGACATGCAACGCATGTTTATCCGCAGCAAATGGCGGACACCCTGATGTAGAAATCATTCGCACCGAAGGTTTATCAATCAAAATTGATGAGGTCCGCGAACTACTCACACGTGTTGCATGGGCTCCTTCCATGGGCGGATGGCGAGTGGTTGTTATGGAAGATGCGGATCGTTTAACTGAATCAGCAGCAAATGCACTCTTAAAGGCGGTCGAAGAACCAGGAAATCGCACAGTGTGGTTGCTATGCGCACCAACTCTTCATGATGTGCTTCCGACTATTCGATCACGGTGTCGCCATATGCAACTAGTTACACCGAGCACGAAAGATGTCGCAGATGTTCTGCAATCCCGTGATGGAATTTCACCGCAGATGGCTGATTTCGCAGCGCGGGTAAGTCAAGGACACATTGGCCGCGCGAAATACATCGCCACGAACGAACACGTGCGCAGCAATCGCAAAGTAATCATGAACCTCGCATTGCATCTGACAAATGTTTCTGAAGCATTTAATGCGGCACAAACACTCGTTGAACTTGCTACTGAAGACGCGAAAGCTGCGGCAGAAGTTCGGGATGAGAAAGAACAAGAAGAGCTTTCGCAGGCTTATGGAAAAGGCGCAACAGGTCGCGGAATGGCAACAGGTGGTTCTAAAGCGCTCAAGGAATTAGAAAAAGAGCAGAAAACTCGTACCACTCGTATGGTTCGAGACTCACTTGATGGAGCATTACTTGATATCGCTACGCTCTATCGTGACATCATGATGATTCAATCTGGTCACACTGATTCGCTTATTAATGTTGAATTGACAGAAGAAATCCGCGCGCTTGCCAGTCGCTTACCTGCACATCGCACAATTCAGAAGATTGATGCAATTATGAAAGCGCGCAATAATCTTGGCTATAACGCAGCGCCGCTACTTACTATCGAAGCGTTGATGTGCGCACTCGTTTAATTGCAGCACTTGCCGTAACTTCATTATTGCTCACCGGATGTGTGCAAGAGGTAAAGCCGCTCAAACTTGTCACGCTCCAGGATTTTCAATCACAACCAGTTAAGTGGCGTACCTGCTTAAACACAATGAAATGTACTGATGTGCTTGTGCCGATTGATTACACGGATATAAAACTTGGAACATTTAAAATCGCAGTTCTTAAGCATGAAGCATCAAATAAAGAAGATCGAATTGGTTCTATGTTTGTTAATCCTGGGGGACCTGGTGCATCAGGCGTGGAATATGCCTCCGCCGCTGAATACATAGTGAGCCCGCAATTATTGGCACTCTATGACATCGTTGGCTTTGATCCACGCGGAGTCGGTCGCAGCAATCCGATTTACTGTCTAACAGATGATGAAACTGACGCTAATTATGCATCAGATTCAAAACCGGATAATCCAGCAGAATTCGAAGCTTTAATTAAAGAATCACAAGATTATGTTGCCAAGTGTGAGAAAAATACCAAGAACTTAAATGCGTACAGCACAGAAAACGCTGCACGAGACATGGATGTCATACGTAACGTACTGGGAGATAAAAAACTTAATTATCTAGGCAAGTCTTACGGCACATATCTTGGAACTATTTATGCGCAATTGTTTCCCGACAAGGTTGGAAGACTCGTTCTTGATGGCGCAATAGACCCAAATGCAAAGCCTGTAGAACAGTCTCTCATTCAAGCCATTGGTTTTGACAATGCGCTAGATGCATTTATTAAGGATTGTTTGCAGATTGATACGTGTCCTTTACCAAAGAATTCAACCAAACAATACTTTATAGATTTGTTTAACTCCGTGGCAAAGAAACCACTCACCACGCGCAGTAAACGTATGGCCACTGAATCACTCGTCGTACTCGGAACCGCCTCTGCTTTGTATGACAATGAATCTGGGTGGCCAATGCTTCGCGTTGCACTCAAGCAAGCAAATAGTGGCAACGGTTACATGTTCCTCGCACTTGCCGACGCATACACCGGCCGACAACTCAATGGTTCATATCCATCTAACGAAGCAGATTCGGGCTTTGTTATTGATTGCCTAGATTGGAATGATGCACGGACGAATGAACAGATTGCACGAGATGGTGAGAAATTTAAATTACAGGCACCAGTATTTGGTCCATATCTTTCCTATTCTGGAATTTCATGCAAATACTTCAAGGGAATTAAAGCACCGATTAAAATTAGCCAGATAAAAACAGTACCAATTATTGTAATTGGAACACTTCGAGATCCAGCAACGCCATATTCATGGGCACTCGCACTTCACAAGTTATTGACTAATTCACTTCTCATAACTCTTGATGGCGATGGCCACACTGGTCATGGTCGTGGATCAGCGTGTGTTGATAAAACGGTCGACACCTTTTTTGTCGCGGGCAAAATACCCAAATTAGGGGTTCATTGTGACCTTAAATCTTCGACAGTGATATAGATTGCAAAAATGAAAAAAAGTTTTGTTTTTATATCACTCATCAAAGTTGTAAATTTATTGAGACATCCAATAAAGAAATACCGATTTAATTTAGGATTTAAAAACAAATTTATCGTGTACTACGATAAAAATCCTAACTTACTCTCTGAACTCTGTGACAAATATGGTTCAGACAAGGGATCAATAAAATTGGGAGTTAAACCTTTTCCATGGCGACCCCATAATTATACGGATTACTATGAGCACCTCTTTGCATCCAAAAAAGAATTAGTTACCAAAGTATTCGAGTGCGGTATTGGCACAAATAACATAAATTTAATTTCAAATATGAGTGCTGGAGGCAAACCAGGTGCATCCTTAAGAGTTTGGAGAGACTATTTCACAAACGCAACTATTTACGGCGCTGACATCGATAGAGATATTTTGTTTCAAGAATCAAGAATTGTAACTAAATATATGAACCAGTTGGATCCGGTTTCGATAAACAACTTCTGGAGCACTATTGCACATAAAGACTTTGACTTAATGATTGATGACGGGTTACATACCTTTGAAGCAGGCATAACACTCTTTGAAAATTCAATTCAATACTTGGATCAAAATGGCACGTACATAATTGAAGATGTTAATCTGAAAAGCTTGCCAAGATTCCATCAGTATTTCAAAGAATCTCACTTTAAAGTTGAATACATAACCTTTGTCTCGCCAATAAGTAAGACCGCTAATCCTCTCCTAATCTCGATCCGAAAATAAAGGGTTCGGATCCTCTTTTTGGAGACGCAAACGGGAGTTTTAAATCAATTTATGCGCACGAAATGGTAAAAAGCACCCCTTCGGATAAGGCATCATTTGCCCATGCGCTTAGACCATGTCTCATATGTAACGTCCCATGATCAGCTAGCCGACACTGTTCAACGCCTGGGCGCTCGCCTCGGCAGCACATTTGTTGATGGTGGAATTCACCCACGTTTTGGCACACGTAACTTCACTCTTCCATTGCAAAACGGTCACTACCTTGAAGTTGTTTGCCCACTCGATCATCCTTCATCTGATTCAACTCCCTTTGGTAAAGCAGTCTCACAACGCGCAGCAGAAGGTGGCGGATGGCTTACGTGGGTTGTTGCAGTCGATGATGTTTCAAAAATTGAAAAGCGCTTAGGCCGTGCAGCCGTTGATGGTCACCGCACAAAGCCAGATGGAAAAGATCTTGCGTGGAAACAAATCGGTGTTCTTGGAACCCTTGAAGATAAGCAACTTCCATTCTTTATTGAGTGGTTATCACTTGATCACCCATCAACGGATGGCAAAGCAATTGCAAAAATTGTTAAAGTAGAAATTGCTGGCGATGAATCGCGTATTGAAGAGTGGCTTGGTTCAGAACTTCATGCAGCTATTGGGTCGGATGTAGAAGTTCAATGGGTTGACGCATCTATTAATGATGGAGAATCAGGAATTGTTGCAGTGCATGTTATGACACCTAGTGGTGTTGTACGGCTGGATTAATCCAAGTCAAACAGAGAAATTCTAAAAACTTTTACATTTGATTTTTAATGAAAACTCAACATCCATCCTTGGTTTATGCAATTAACAATGAATTCATACCTCATTTTGCAACGAGCTTAACTTCTTTGTTGAGAAGGAATCCCAACTTATTCGACAGATATTTTGTTGTTATGTCTCAACCAGATATGACACAAATGAAGAAAGCTATCGAATACTTTAAGAAGGAATTCAACATAAATATAGAGCTTCTAAATTTTGATGCACTCCGATTTGATCCTTCAGAATTATCAGAACACTTACCCAAATCCTCCTCAACGTACTTTCGAATGTTTCTGGCGGAACTATTACCTCAGGATGTAGATAAGGTCCTATATCTCGACGCCGACACTGTTATTCTTGGAAAATTAGATGAACTAGTAAATCAAGAATTCAATAATTTTTATTTTTTGGCCGTACCTGAATGTCTATTCAGTTTAAAATCAATACCAAAGAAAATGGCAGACAATAATCTCATAGGCAAGCATTACTTCAATACCGGAGTAATGCTAATTAACCTTGATAAATGGCGAGGAGAGGCGCTTTCGGATCGACTGCTCAAAACCGGTCAAGCTTATAGAAATGTAATAACGTACTGGGATCAAGATATCTTAAATATATATTTTAAGAATCAAATCGGAGAGCTAGAGGGTCGATTCAATTCATTCATTATGTTCAATAAAACTTTTCCAGATCCAATTGTCGTACATTATGCTGGATTAGTAAAACCTTGGCATCTTTTCAATTCTCATCCCTATAGATCACAGTATAAAATTTTCAGAAATCAAACACCTTTTAGATTCAAACGAGCATTTAAAGTTACGTTTAGACTTGCGTTACTTCAGTTTTTACATAAATCAACCCTGGGAACAAAAGTCATTGCATTAATCGAACTTATTGTGAAAGGAAAATAATTGTTTTCCACATCCACTCTGTACGTAGACGTTTCAGTCACTTGGGATTCGAATTATCAAACTGGAATCCAAAAAGTAATCAGACAACTTGCTGCTGTGTGGGGCGCTCAAAATTTCAACTGCCAACTTGTGATTTACCGAAACGGCCAATATGAGCTACTTCCTGAATCTGCCTTTCAGGAAATTCTACTAGTTGATAAAGAAATCCATTCAAAAAAGTTAATCCGACAAAAAATTCAGGATAAGGCAAGACCTTTGTATCGTGGAATACTTTTGCAAATTTCGCCGAATACCCGAAACAATATTCTAAATTCAAAAGTGATAAGAAAATTTAGGCATTTCTTAAAGCCGAAGACCACCGCAATTGAGAATCAAGTATTTAATCCAAAAGGCTCTCATCTTTTGATTTTAGATTTATTTTTTGATGTCGATCATGCAGATTATATTATTGAGTTAGCGAAAAACAAAAAAATTAATTTGACTTTTTTTTCATGTGACTTAATTCCGATTAATCACCAAGAATTTTGTTCATTTGACTTAGCATTCTATTTTAAAAAATTTGTTGAAATTGCAAAATTCAGCAATAACTTATGGTCGATTAGTAATACAACTAAAAAAGAACTTGATGCGTACGTTGGTAACTCGACATATCTCAGCCAATCTGCTTACAAATGGTTACCTCCTTCTATCTACTCTTTGTGCGAACACAACTTACCTTTCGAAATTTTCGAGGAAAAGAATTACTTGCTGTTTGTGAGCAGTTTCGAACCACGGAAAAATCATGTGGGGTTCTTTCAGGCAATTCGAAATTTAAGAAAAATGGGAGTTGATGTACCAAAAATCATACTTGTGGGTGGAAATGCTTGGGATGACGATCCCATTACTAGGGGAATTCTCGATTTACAATCAGAAGGTTTTGATTTAGTGAAATTAACAAACATTGACGAATGTTGCGTGGGTAAGCTTTATGAAAACGCTCTTTTATCTGTGTACCCGTCATTTTTTGAAGGATTTGGATTACCCATAGTTGAATCGCTCAGTCTTGGAATACCAGTTCTAACTTCCAATATTGGGAGCACTGGAGAACTCTTAAAACTGCCCGGAACTTTAGGGTTTAGTCTGGAAGACCCAAACGATTTAACAAAACAGTTAAGTTCTTTTTTAACAGATAAAGAACTGCAGCAGAAACTTAGGAAAGATGCTGTAACAGGTAGAAATGAACTTGGGACTTGGGCAGAATACGCAACGGAACTTTATGCTTTTGCTACAAGGGAATAGGAAAATTCAGGAAAATATCTGGTTTCCCACTGTGATTTGGCGCATTTACATTTGTGATTAATTGTGGAGATTCAAGTTTATATGATCTGGATCTGACATAAGTAATTTCTATGACATCAGGAATTAGACAATTAGCAATAATCTCAAATTTTGCATGGTTATTTGCATGAATATTTATCACGGAATGAGTTTTTGCAAGATTTTCCAAAGCTTTAATCATTAATTCATATTTACCGCTGAGCAATTTATCTGTTAACCAATGGAATTCAACCACAATTTGACCGAACTTGTCTAAAATTTTTGAATTACATTCAGAAAAGATTTCCCATTCAGAGCCTTCGATATCACATTTCAGTAGCAATTTATCACTCTCGGGTAACCGTGCCGCGGCATCTTCGAATGAAGTTCCTGTCAAATCACCATTCGCGACCACCTTCTCTTTAAACCATTGACCCGTAGGAATTGGCTCCGGCAATCTATTAATAGTGTGATCATATAAGTGAATGACTTGAACTTTCTCGCTGATACTTACGTCCCAACTAATATCGAGACCTATTCCAAGACTGAGAACGCCACCTATTTGATTTAAATCATTCAGCAAAACGTAACCACCATCATTCGCTCCGCCGACACGAATAAGATCAAATCCCAACACTCTGCGGATTTGCAATGTTTTTGAAATTTCTAGAATTTGTTTTGTAACTATCGGTGTGGGAATTCCGCTGAGTCGTTTCAGATTTTCATCAAATTGAACAACACGGGTTCTAATTCGACACGAGATTTTCGATGCAAAAACTAGAAACTTTTTCATTACCTAAATTTACTACTTGTCTTCATTTTTTGTGGGACACACAATCCTACAAATGATGAAAAATAATGTAATATCCCGTCATGCCTATCGCTCTAATCACGGGAATCACTGGGCAAGATGGACACCATTTAACCAAATTGCTTCTGTCAAAAAATTATGACGTTCATGGAATTGTGACAAACGAACGCGATAGTAGATATCAATCCTTCATCACTCATTTTCCCAAAATCACTTTACATTCTGGAAATTTGTCAGATTATGAATCTTTATCAGCAGTAATTAATTCGGTTAAACCAGATGAGATATACAACCTAGGAGCATTAACCTTTGTTGGAGATAGTTTCAATGAACCAGAAAAAACTGCGAATATCACGGGACTAGGAACTCTTCGATTATTGGAAGCCGTGCGCACAAGTTCTGTAAAACACCAAGTTCGATTTTACCAAGCATCTTCTTCAGAAATGTATGGACTGGTTAACGAGGTTCCTCAAAATGAAAAAACGCCTTTTCACCCGCGTTCCCCTTATGGTGTAGCTAAAACTTTTGGTCACTTCACTGCGCAAAATTATAGAGAATCCTACGGCATGCATGTAAGTAGTGGAATTCTATTTAATCACGAGGGCGAATATCGCGGATACGAATTTGTAACTCGAAAAATTACTTCAAATGTCGCAAGAATTAAATTGGGAAAACAATCTCGATTTTCATTAGGTGATTTAAACCCAAAAAGAGATTGGGGCTACGCAGGGGATTATGTTGATGCGATGTGGTTAATGCTGCAACAAGATGTCCCAGCAGATTATGTCGTCGCAACTGGCCAGACACATAGTGTTTATGAATTTGTAAAATCAGCCCTGGTTTGTGCGGGCTTGAAAGGTGAGATATCTGATTATGTAGATTTCGATCAAACACTAATCAGACCTGCCGAAGTCCCCTTGCTTGTAGGAGATTCGTCAATGGCAAGAAAAACACTCGGATGGGCACCGAAGGTAGATTTCAATGGGCTTGTCGAATTAATGGTAAACAATGACCTAAGAATTGAATCATTGAACTAATGATTATTAAAGAACTTCTTGAATTCCTGATACCCGAGGATATGTCCTTAACTCGCAATAATCTTGATTAAAGAATGAGCTATTCGATTTCCCTGGAAAAAAATACGAGGTAGCAACATAACAGTTATGTATTCCTTTAAGCTTCCAAAGTTACGTCTATGCCGAAAATACCAATAAAAAGAAAAGAGCCTGATTCTATTTGGCCAACTTCTCTTCCAGCTTCTTGTTGATCTTTTTAGTAGATTCTCAGGATCGATGGTGCTTACATTCCTTGCATCTCCGTGCGCAACGGCTGGATTAGCCAAGACATACTTTTCTATTTTTGAATATGGCCAATCAGCCGTCATATAAAGACGATATTTGGTTTTGGCTAACATGTCGGCTCCTGCTTTATTCAAAACATAACCAACAGTCAAAGGTGAATGAGAAATTTGCTTTCGAAGCTGAGGAGAATCTAATAACGCATTCCCAAAATCTTCAACTGTCTTCTGGCTGGCAAAATTTAAAACCGCTGGAACCTTTACGGAATTCAAAAATGATATTGCCGCATCAAAAAAATAATTCAAATTAGGTATTCTCGCGTCGTCTTCGAGAATTACACCTTCAAATTTATTCACAGCCAAGTATGCCCGCGCACGATTATGAGCTAAAGAGCAAGCGATTTCGTTTAAAGCAAGTTCACGAGACATGTAACTGGTTGATTTTTTGACGTCGAAACCAGATTCTACGAGATGTTCATCATTAAATGAATTCAAAAAGACTGGGTCCCAAAATTCTAAGTCAAATCTGTCATCATTTAAAAAAGTTTTTAAAAGTGGTTTCATTCTGTGGCCTTCTTTATCTCCCAGGATAAGAACCTTTAGCATGTTCTATCCTCCAAGAGTTTCATCCATTGTTTTGAGATATATACAGGGTTTCGTGAATCTTCTAGAGCACGAGCCATACCTGCAGGGATTTCTAAACTACCTAAATTCTCGTGGAATTCAGAGATCGACTTAACGAAATCATTCAATGTTAAACAGTAGTTCTTATCTGAAAAACTGAATTTTCTGAATTCAGGTATGTCGCTAATCAAAAACGGGAAATTGCCCAGCGCAGCCTCAACAACAACCAAGCCATCTCCTTCCCATCGAGAAGGGACGATAAGTACCGAATTGGAAGGAACTAGTTTCCAAGGTTCTCTTATAAACCCATGTGACGCTACGTCGATGTTGTTCTCTTGGCACTCCTTTAATACAGAATCTAAAAGTTCACCATCACCAAATAAGATCAACTTCTTCCCTGAAAGTTTTGCAATCAATGGAAGCAAGTCCGTTCCTTTTTGTGCCGTCATCCGACCAATATAAACAAGATGATCAATTCGCTTGTTTTCGTCAGAGCTTTTTTTAATAAACTGCATCACTGGATTTTCTATGGTCACGGCAGGAATTCCCTTATAAGGCCAAATTTCTATAAATGTTGAAACCTTGACCCAATTAACTTTTCGAACACGTAGTAGCCATCGCACTAGAAAACCAATTCTTTCTCTGCCATCCCATGGTTTATTCGTATGCTCTACTGCAATAATCTTTCCAGTAAAAATTGAAAATGCACCATACAGTTCTGTCAATTCACAATTTAAGATTAAAATATCGGGCTTTAGTTTAATTAAACAAAAATTAAATTTCAAAAATCGGTAAATAGTCGAGAAAAAACCCGCTTTCCACTCCCTTTTGATTTCAATTACAGGCGCCAAGTTTTCTACTAAATCTTGGGAAGAGTTATTAAGTACAATCTGAGTTACTTTATAATTGCTCGAGACTAATTCATTTGCAAGAGTATTCATAGAGCGTTCCGCTCCACCACCAGAAAGTGAATTTGAAACGATAACTATTTTCAAGTTAAACCTTTCATAAGTAATAAATCCAACTGTATATAGTGTGCTTAATTATTGACGATAATCAGATCGGCGAGGACGCCACATTTGACTCATATGAGGATAGTAACTCTTGCCCTTTAGCTTTCCGCCTCCACAGTAATTTGTTAGTTCATTGAAGAAAATACCTTCATCGCTGACCAACCAGTCAACTCGTAGATAATCAACTTCATGAGCAATGAGGATTGATCTCTGAATTAACTCCTCAACGTCATTCACTGGAATTTTTAAATCTTTCGAAATTAGGCCAGTGTTGATTGGATTCGTATAACTTCGATCATGGAGTGATACCGGCTTTCTTAACTCAGGATAAAAAAGCTGGTCGATATAGAAAAGTTTTACTTCACCGTGAACCACATTCAATGAAATTCTAACTGGCATACCACCTTCTAGTTTCAAAAAATCTTCAATAATCACTCTAGGAGTGATCCCCCAATACGCCCATTCAGGTTTACTTCTGTTTATGCCCATCCCATATGTTCTTTTCTGAAGATTCATTAAGATATTTTTTAATCTCGCTTGATCGAACATTGTTGGAGTTAACTCAAGCCTGTTCCATCCAAATTTTTTGGGATTACTTGGCAAGCAATTGTCATGTGGAGCATTTTCATGGACGATAATTACGCCCCCTGATCCATGTGACATTTTGCAAACAAAGTTTGCTGGGAGTTCGTTCCAGTTGATACTTGCAACATCGGTGCACTCGTAATAACGATGAGCATATTTAACTTCAGGAATAAGGTTTCTTACATACTTTAAAGATTCATACTTGTCATTAAGTATCTTCAGGATTTTGCGTCTATCCCAGACCATTTTATAAATGATGTTTTTGTCGAGATCATTTGAAGGTCTGATTATGAGGCGAAAATACAACGTCTTCAGATGGGCCAGTATGTGCCCAGGAAGAAAAACTTTTATCATTGCACTGCCGTCCCAATAAATGATCTCTTGTTAGTGGAGAAGAGTATTGAACTACCTAGGGCGTTTGCGTCTTTGACTTGAATTTGGTCGTGGGCGTTTTCCACCATTTCGTGCTGGTCCGCGAGATTCAGTAATCGGTGCGACGTAAGGAATGCCGCTTGGCTCTTGTGCACCAGTTATCTTCATTAACTCTGCATCGTTTGGTTTTACGCCAACGAAACGCGGTGTCACACCAGCGCGAGAAGTTAATCCCTTCACTGATGTCTGTTGTTTAGTTGTCGCAAGAACAACTACTCCACCAGCTTCACCGGCACGAGCTGTGCGACCAGAGCGGTGTAGATAATCTTTGTGATCTGTAGGCGCATCTACGTGAACAACGAGTGAAATACCATCAACGTGTATACCGCGTGCAGCAACATCAGTTGCGACAAGGGCTGAATTTTCTTGATCTTTAAAGAGCTTGAGTGTGCGAGTACGAACAGCTTGTAACTTTCCACCGTGCAGTGCACCAACTGGTACTCCAGCTTTTGCGAGATTATCGGCAAGGCGATCTGCACCGCGTTGGGTTTTAACAAAGAGAATTGTTTTTCCATTACGAGCCGCGATTTGTGCGGTGATTAAATCTTTATCACCTGGATGCATTACAAGAACGTGGTGCTCCATAGTTGATACAGACGCACGATCGTTTTGTAGAGAGTGAGTCTTTGGGTTCTTAAGGTAGGACTTCACGAGTGAATCAACACCACGATCAAGAGTTGCCGAGAAGAGCAGACGCTGTCCACCCATTTTGCCTTGATCAAGAATCTCTTTTACTACAGGCAAGAAGCCCATGTCGGCCATTTGATCAGCTTCATCAAGGACTGTGATTTCAAGGTTATCGAGTTGCACTTCTCCGCGATTAAGCAGATCAATTAAACGACCAGGCGTTGCAACAAGAATTGCAACAGCTTTGCGCATTGCAGTTATCTGCTTTGCATATGGCATTCCGCCAGCGATAACAACTGATTCGTGACCGATTGCGCGAGCTAGTGGGGTTAGAACTTCATCGATTTGTTGTGCTAGTTCGCGAGTAGG
>Ga0114967_10001214_pt1 | contig 21596 bp, 24 predicted proteins | sample M_130628_MF_Meta_FD_92639 | JGI IMG/M metagenome (GOLD analysis project Ga0114967, IMG submission 92639) | Freshwater microbial communities from Lake Montjoie, Canada to study carbon cycling - M_130628_MF_MetaG | ecosystem: Environmental > Aquatic > Freshwater > Lake | place: Lake Montjoie... | reverse complement strand
TGGATCGGTTACACAAAACACACGTGTTTCCTACCCAATCTACCACATTCACAACATCGTGAAGCCAATCTCAAAAGGAGGTCATGCGACCAAAGTAATATTCTTGACCGCGGATGCTTTTGGAGTACTACCGCCAGTTTCAAAACTTACGCCTGAACAAACGAAATATTACTTCTTATCCGGGTTTACCGCAAAACTAGCAGGAACCGAGCGAGGTGTAACCCAACCAGAACCTACGTTTTCCGCTTGTTTTGGAAAAGCATTCTTATCATTGCATCCAACAAAATACGGAGAAGAGCTAGTGAAAAAAATGGAACAACACAACGCTACTGCCTATATGGTAAATACAGGTTGGAACGGCACAGGAAAACGCATCTCCATCAAAGATACGCGCGCCATTATTGATGCAATCCTAGATGGCTCAATCGAAAAAGCTGAAACTAAAATAATCCCTACATTCAATTTGGCAGTACCAACGTCTTTGCACGATGTTAACCCCGCGATTTTAGATCCAAGAGATACATATGCCGATGCGACGGATTGGAATACAAAAGCAGAAGACCTAGCCTCTCGTTTTGTTAAGAATTTCGCCCAATACACCGACAATCAAGAAGGGCAAAACTTAGTAAAGGCGGGTCCGCAGATTTAACAAACAAGCATAACAAACATACCTAACCAAAAGAAAAAGCCATTCAAATTTGAATGGCTTTTTTGTTCATAAGTACCGCTGCTAATTATTTTCCTTTATTAGCATCAGCTATATAACGCTCCAATGCCATGGTCATCGATGGCGTTTCAGGAGTGGGTGCTAATATATCGATACGCAATCCGTGCTCCAAAGCTTCTTTTTGGGTAGTGCTTCCAAACACAGCAATACGGGTATTGTTTTGTTTAAAATCAGGGAAGTTTTTAAATAATGATTTGATTCCCGTCGGACTAAAAAATGCCAAAACATCATAATAGACATCCGCTAAATCAGATAAGTCACTCATTACTGTTTTGTAAAAAGTCCCTTGGGTCCAATCAACTTTTAAATTGTTTAAAGTTTGTGGAACATCAAAATTTAATTGGTCTGATGCCGGTAATAAAAACTTTTCTTCTTTGTATTTTTTGATTAAGGGAGACAAATCAACAAAGTCTTTTTGTCCAACATATATTTTACGTTTTCTGTAAACGACATACTTCTGTAAATAAAATGCAATAGCCTCCGATTGGCAAAAGTACTTCAAGTCCTCAGGTACCTTGTAGCGCATTTCTTCAGCTACTCTAAAAAAATGATCCACAGAGTTGCGGCTCGTTAAGATGATGGCCGTAAAATTATTTAGATCAATTTTTTGAGCCCTAACATCTTTAGCGTTTACCCCTTCTACATGTATAAATGGACGAAAATCAATTTTCACCTTATGTTTTTGTTGCAAATCAAAATAAGGAGAATTCTCTACCTTAGGCTCTGGTTGTGACACCAAAATTGTTTTCACTTTCAAATTGGACATTTTAATGCGCTGAATTTTTTGTAATCAAATAATATATAAAATAGTAGGGCGCTATTTCAAGTGCGCAAAGATACAAAATAAAATAAAACAACTTGCTTATAAGTAAGTTTTGATAAATCTTCAGAGAAATTAGATATGTAAAGATGTTAATTATTAAAATCACACCAATTACACAGAAAAGTAAAGCATTTGATGAAGAATTGGTGTAATACAAGTAAATGTTTATCGGGAGCAATAGCAGCGCGATAAAAGTTCGATAACTTACTTTTTGTAAATTCAATTGCTCAGTGAATTCCTCTATGTTAAAGGTCGTTGCAATAATCTTCTCAATTAAAAATTTCGATAACACAAAGACACCAAGAAAGGTAAAAATTCTGATGTAGATAATCCAATCAGTTTTGGTGGCATAACCAAATTGGCTTAAAGTTAATTGAATGAAAAACGCGAAGGAAATTACCTGTACAAGAAATAACAAGACCGTAAAACCACTCATCAAATGAGAAGGGTCTTTATAAACTTTGATGTACTTATCAGAAACTAAAATCCGAAGAAAGTCATTAAAACGGGTTTCAAAAACCGTTCGAGTCACCGCAATCATGGCAAAGGAGAAAACAAAGAGATAAGTAGCCCAATCCTTGCTTTCTAAAATCCTTGGTTGTAAAACAGTTTCTATCATAATCAAGGCAAAATTACTAATTTTTTATTTGTTAAATTATTATATAATTATTAAGAAACACCACTGATAAAAAGTTTATTTTTGCACTTAAGTTTGATTGCATTTTATGAACGACAGCATTGTAATAATTCCTACCTATAATGAAATAGAAAACATCGAAAATATTATTCGAGCTGTTTTTTCTTTACCAAAACCGTTTCATGTTTTGATTGTAGATGATAATTCACCCGACAATACGGGAGCAAAAGTTATAGAACTACAAAGGGAATTTCAAGGAAAATTATTTTTAGAAGTTCGACTAAAAAAAGCAGGTCTTGGAACTGCCTATGTCCATGGTTTCAAATGGGCGCTTCGCCAAAACTATGAGTATGTCTATGAAATGGATGCCGACTTCTCCCATAATCCAGCCGATTTAGAACGATTATATGAAGCGTGCCACAGCAATGGTGCCGACCTAGCGATTGGTTCCCGATATGTAACGGGGGTAAATGTCGTAAATTGGCCACTAAGCCGAGTATTACTCTCCTATTTTGCCTCAGTTTACGTCCGAATGATAACAGGCATGAAAATAATGGATGCTACAGCAGGTTATATTTGTTACCGCAGAAGCGTTTTAGAGAAAATTAACCTCGATAGGATTAAATTTATTGGCTATGCTTTTCAAATAGAAATGAAATACCGAGCCTTCGCCAAAAAGTTTGTGATTCAAGAAGTCCCAGTGATTTTCACCGACCGTACCAAAGGGCAATCCAAAATGAGCGGAGCCATTATCAAAGAAGCTATTTTTGGAGTAATCTCCCTTAGATTCAGAAAGTTTTTTAACCGATTATAACGACACCATTATGAATACCGTTTTAATTAAAAATGCCAAAATTGTAAATGAAGGTACAATCTTCGAAGGCGACCTACTGATTGAAAACGAATTTATTACTGAAATTGGCCAAAAAATAAGTCCAAAAAACACAAACTATCAAATAGTGGAGGCTGCAGGGCGTTACTTAATCCCCGGGGTCATCGACGACCAAGTGCATTTTCGCGAACCTGGACTTACCCACAAAGGAGATATTGCCTCAGAAAGTAGGGCAGCAGTTGCGGGGGGTATAACCTCATTTATTGAACAACCAAATACGGTTCCAAACGCGGTAACTCAGGAGATTCTCGAAGAGAAATATAAAATTGCCGCTACTACCTCGTTCGCCAATTATTCCTTTATGATGGGAGGTACTAATGATAATCTAGAGGAGATTTTAAAAACCAATCCTAAAAATGTCGCCGGATTAAAATTATTTCTCGGTTCATCCACAGGAAATATGTTAGTCGATAATCTTGAAACCTTAGAAAAAATATTTGCTTCGACTAAATTGCTAATTGCGGTGCATTGCGAAGATGAAGCAACGATTAAAGCCAATCTAGAACGCTACAAACTTCAGTTCGGAGAAGACATCCCTGTCGAATGCCACCATTTAATACGAAGCGAAGAAGCCTGCTATATATCCTCCTCCAATGCCATAGCATTAGCCAAAAAAACCGGTGCAAGATTGCACATCTTCCACCTTTCAACTGCCAAAGAAATGGACTTGTTTTCCAACAAAATTCCACTGGAAGAAAAACAAATTACAGCAGAGGTATGCATTCATCATCTATGGTTCTCCAATGAAGACTATAAAACAAAGGGGAATTTCATAAAATGGAATCCCGCCGTGAAAACCCCCAACGATAGATCCGCTTTATGGGAAGCATTGTTGGACGACAGAATTGATGTTATCGCAACAGATCACGCTCCTCATACGCTCGAAGAGAAAAACCAAACGTACCTCAACGCACCTTCAGGGGGTCCCTTAGTGCAGCACGCTTTAGTCGCAATGTTTGAGGCTAATCTTCAAGGTAAAATCTCAGTAGAGAAAATCGTAGAAAAAATGTGCCATAACCCCGCTAAAATTTTCAAAATAGAAAAACGAGGATTCATAAAACCAGGGTATTATGCTGATTTAGTACTGGTCGATACCAGTAAGCCTTGGGCTGTTCAAAAAGAAAATATATTGTACAAGTGTGGATGGTCCCCTTTTGAAGGATATACCTTCAAATCAAGAGTAACGCATACTTTTGTGAATGGAGATTTGGTTTATCAAAATTCTAAAGTAAAAGATACCCCGGTTGGGAAAAGATTGTTGTTCAATAGATAATAGTACCTATGAAAAAAATCGCTCTATTTGGTCTTTTTATCCTGCTGTTTGGGTGCTCTTCATCTATAGAAAAGCCAAAAAACCTCATTGAAAAAGAAAAAATGATTAATGTTCTCTATGATTTGTCGTTGCTACAAGCCATTAGATCCCAAAATATAGGGGGCGGAATTGACAATAAAGCCATCAATTCGTATATTTTTAAAAAGTATAAAATAGATAGCATTCAATTAGCCCAAAGCAACAAATACTACGCCTCAGATATGGATGAGTATAAAAAAATATTTGAAGGGGTAAAAGCTAAATTAGAAGAAGAATCCAAAAAGAATGGAGGAGGTGTTGTGCCAAGTTCAACCAGTATTTTACCAAGTACACCCCGAGTTCAATAATCAACGCTGCTGTAAAGCAATAGTTTCGTTTAATACCGTATCGATTCGCTGAAAATCAAATTGTAGGGTGCGAACAATCTTTTGGTTGGAAATCAAATCATTAGAGAACAATGCATTTGCCCCAAACCTCGATAGCCTTCGCTTTGTTCTAAAAAGCGTAGACAGCAACCAATCAAGGCGCCAAGCAATTGATAAAAGCATAGGTGTAGCCTCCCTACTAGGTTTTTTAACCTGAAGCTTGTCCGCAATGGAAAACAGTACTTCTGCAAAAGATAAATTTTCAGAAATCAAAGCAAATCGTTCGCCAACAATTGCGCTATGCATTAAACTTACCATGATTTTTACAACGTCAGTTACGCCCACATAGGCGCAAATTCCTGTGGTATAAAACGGAGCTCCATTTTTGATTTTACGGAAGAATAGTCCACTTCCTTGTTCCCAAAAACCGGCTCCGAAGATGATCCCTGGATTAACTACGATAACATTCAATCCCTCTTGTTGACCTCGCCACAGCTCCATTTCAGCGCCATACTTTGAAATGGCATAATCACTGTGAAGCACTTCGGGATTCCATTCCGTTTCTTCCGTTACTTCAGTTTCATTTGGGGCCCGGTCTCCCAAGGCTGCTATCGAACTTACATGACATAATTTTTTAACGCGGTAGGCCAAACAAAAATTCACAATATTCGCCGTGCCTTCGATATTTGTTTTCCGAAGCTGCTGCTCATCATTGGGGTCGTACGAAATTAATCCCGCACAATGATAGACATAATCCACGTCTTTAAATGCGTGTTCTAAGGATGGAACATCGATAATATCTGCTTGTATCCACTCAATTTTTGAAAACAAGACTTCCTTTTGGTAAAGTATAAAAAGGTTTTTTGTTTTGGCAATGGAAGGCTCAGTTCGGTAGATCGCGCGAATGCTTTGCTCATTTTCGGCCAAATGCAATAGCAAATGTGCTCCTACTAATCCGGTACCCCCTGTAACTAATATCATAAAGACAAAGGTAATAATTAATCAATTTTTTAGGACGTCAATGTTCCATTTTAATTTGTATTGTTCCCTTTTCGTATTTTCAAATTGATGAATTAAAAACTATCTTTGCCCTCATTAGAGAAATACGTACAAAATGAAGAATTTAGTAACAGAATTACAATGGCGTGGCTTAGTGCACGACATCATGCCCGGAACAGAGGAGCAACTTTTAAAGGAAATGACCACGACTTATATCGGGTTTGACCCCACAAGCGATTCGTTGCATATCGGGAGCTTAGTACCAATCATTTTGTTAGTGCATCTTGAAAAATTCGGCCATAAACCCATCGCTTTAGTAGGAGGCGCTACCGGTATGATTGGTGATCCTTCTGGTAAATCAGATGAAAGAAATCTACTTGACGAAGCGACCTTAGAGAAAAATGTGGCCGGAATTAAGGCGGTCCTATCTCGCTTTTTAGATTTTAATGCTGCGGCAACAAATGCTCCAGTCTTAGTCAATAACTACGATTGGATGAAAGACTTCTCCTTTATCAATTTTGCACGTGATGTAGGGAAAAGAATTACGGTAAACTACATGATGGCCAAGGATTCTGTTAAGAAACGGTTGAGCGGTGAAAGCGGAGAAGGGATGAGTTTTACCGAGTTCACTTACCAATTAATACAAGGTTACGATTTCCACCACCTCTATAAAACCCACAATTGCCTACTGCAAATGGGAGGTAGCGACCAATGGGGCAATATTACTACGGGAACTGAATTGGTGCGTAGAATGAATGGAGAAGGGGCAAAAGCCTATGCAATGACTTGTCCGCTAATTACAAAAGCCGATGGTTCTAAATTTGGTAAATCGGAAGGGGGCAATGTCTGGTTAACGGCCGATAGAACGTCGGTTTACAAATTTTACCAATTTTGGCTAAATACCACCGATATCGATGCAGAGAAGTACATCAAAATCTTTACGTTCCTAGATAAAGAAACTATTGATGCCTTAATTACAGAGCACCAAACAGCACCACATATAAGAGTGTTGCAAAAACGTTTGGCCGAAGAAGTAACGACCTTTGTGCATGGTAAAGAGGAGTATGAAAAGGCTGTTTTTGCCTCAGGCGCTTTCTTTAGTCCAACAATGGACGACCTTAAAAAACTCGATACCAAGACCTTCTTAGAGGTTTTTGAAGGGGTACCGCAAGCCGAAATAGGAAAAGCCGATTTAGAAAACGGAGTAGATATGATTGCAGCACTAGCGGCCAAAACAGGATTCTTGGCGTCCAACAGTGATGCTAGAAGAGAATTACAACAAAACTCGATTTCATTAAATAAAGAAAAAGTAGGCGCTGATTATACAATAACGACAGCCGACTTAATCAATGATCAGTTTTTAATGCTACAAAAAGGAAAGAAAAACTATTATTTGATCAAGGTCATATAACCATCAGGTTACAGCCCCGAATATCCGAATGATCAAAGCGACCCAATATTTCGAACGAATTATTGGGTTGTTTTTTGCCCAAATCTTGCGTAGCAATAAAGGAACAAGAGTTAACATTGGCCAAGTCAATCACATTCACGCCCCCTGTTTTCCCGTCGGCTACATAAGTCAATGCATCTTCGGGATCACGGATAAGCACATGCATCCACGACGGACATTCGAAGTCACCATCGCCAAGGGAATAGGCTTGCGACAATAATTCAGTCATCCCGTATTCGGAATGGATGCTTGATACCCCAAAACCTTTACACAGTATCGCATGCAATTCTTCACGTATCATTTCCTTGCGTTTCCCCTTCATACCCCCAGTTTCCATAATGATGGTATTCTTGAGTTGGAAGTGATGTTGCTCAACCAAATCCAATAAGGCATAAGTTACACCGATAAGAAGTACATTCTGTCCCGCGTCATCAAGTGCAGTAAGTTTGGCAATCAACTCGTCATAATTGTGCAAGTAAAAGCCACTATGTTCGTTATTAGTTAAGGAGATTAAATCTTGAACCATATAAATTAAGGACGAACCCGAGCGCTCTAAATAGGAGGGGAGTAAGGCCAAAACAACATAGTCTTCTATATTCCCATAAAATTCTGAAAAGGCCAAACGATAACTTTGTTCGTATAATGAAACATCAGTAACCAAATGCTGGCTAGTAATCATGCCTGTAGTACCACTGCTGGTAAAAGTCGCTTGAATAACATTAGAGTTCGAAACCACTTCATGGCTCTTAAAAAACTGTATCGGTAAGAAAGGAATTTGAGCAAGCGATTTAACATTGTGCTTTTCTACTTTCAGAAAGTCACATAACTGTCGGTACACTAAGTTGTTTTCGTATTGAAAACGAAAAACTTTTAAAGCCATTTTTTCAAATTGCTTGTGGGATGAAATAGTGAATAGGTCTTGTGGAGGAATCACAATAGTTCTTTTTGGCAAAAGTAAGGAAAATAAAAAAGCTCCGACTTTCGTCAGAGCTTTTATCTTGAGAGAAAAGAGGATTATTTAATAACCAATTTTCTAGTAGCAGTTTTTCCTTCTTCAGTAATTTTAACTACATAAACACCACCTCTTAATGAACTCACGCTAATAGCATTATCAACAGTAGTAGTATTTAAAACTTGTTTTCCTAGTACATCGTAAATGGCAACCGTTTTAGTAGCATTGGCTGCTGATTCGATGAATAAGGTTCCGTTAGAAACTGGGTTAGGGTATACTTTTAATCCTTTAATCGCATTTTGACTTAAACCTAAAGTTAATCCTAAATCCGTTAACGAAGTAACGATTCTTAATTCGTCAATTTGTAGGTTTGGTGTATTAGCATCTGAATCTTGTCTCAAAGTAAACCATCCTAATGCTGTAAAAGGAGTAGTAGGATTAAAAGAAAGGGTTGGAGCAGCACCAGCGGTTGGGTTAATCCACAGAGCAAGTGCGTTCGTACCGAAATCATAACCTATAACTACATAAACGGTTTCGCCTACATTTCTTGCGGTAGTTTCAACATTAGTAGTAGTATTAGCAGTATCAAATCCAAAAGAGTATTGGTCTATGATTCTTTTTACAAAGACTCTTGCTTTGTAATCTGAAGATCCAGTGCCACAAAGACCCGCAAAGTAACCAGCGTTTCCGTCGGTCATTAAGGCTAAATCAGCTACCTTCACTAAAAAGGCCGCATATAAAGTTCCTGAAGTAGTACTAGTAAATGGAGTAGTGCTTTCTTTTCCACTACCAGAAAACAATACTGAATTTCCGGTAGAAGTAACGCCGCTATAATTCAAACTACCTGCAACCGCAACAATATTATCACCGCCATTTAAATTAGACCACATTTGCGATGTTCCTAATGCACTGCCTTCAGTATAGTTGAATGGTTCGCTGTAAGGTAATGTATTGGTTGCTTCACATTCAGGAGAGATAGCATCGGATTGATAAGAACAAACTCCGCTTACAATGTTAACCGAAAGATTTGTTCCTTTATTAACGCCCGTGATGATTATGTTACCTGTTGCAGCACTTCCTGGGTTGTCTCCGCTCACTGCTCCAGAAGAAGGAGTGATTGTGTATGATCCTGAACCGCCACCAGTAAAAGGAATAGTAGTGGTGTAGGTGTCGATTCCAGTTGTAAATACATCACATACTGTAGTAGCAGCACCTAATGATAAAGTACAAGAGCTATTAACATTGCTAACTTTAATATCATCAACTCTAAATTGAGGAAAGTTTGAAGTTGCTGTAGATGGATTTGTTAATCGTAAAGATAATGTGGTAGAGGAAGGAATTTGTCCACCGGCTACAGTAACTAAATTCCAACTTCCATTAGTGTTATCCGTGAAAGTAATAGGAGACCAGTTCGTTCCATCTGTACTTTTTTCAACTACTAATGCAACACTAGCTGCGCTACTTTTCAAATAACCAAAAGATAATTGAAGATTTGCGCTAGTATAAGCGGAGGTATCAATACCATCTATTTGAAATACTTGGCCAACTCCTGTTGTTACACTGATAAACAAGTGTGAACCACCTGATGCGCCATTATATCCGTTTGAAAGAGTACCACTAGATCTAACTGAACTAGTTCCTGTGTAAGTGATTGGTGTAGTATTTTGAAATCCAGTGTACACCGTTACCAAAGGGTAAGGACTTGCCGACGGAGCAATTGTACCAAAATTTTCAGAATAGACAGTTTGTCCAAAGGACGCACAACTAACTACCAATAATAATAAAGTGTAAAGTTTTTTCATTTTTTTAAATTTAATTAGCCTGCAAATATAACCACAAAATTTGGTCGCCAAAAATTTGAATGTAAAAAAATGATTAAATAAAAGTAATTTAACTAAAAGTACAACTATCTGACAATTAGTTTTCTAGTGGCAGTCGTATCGCCTTCTGTAATTTTGATGATGTAAACACCTGGAGGTATGGAAGCAATGTTCAACTCCTTAGAAGAAATGGTGGTTTCATAAACTTTCTTACCCAACACATCAAAAATCAAAATGTTTTTGTCTAAACTAGTTTTTGAAGTAATGTAAATTTTGCCATTGCTTACCGGATTAGGATAAAAACCCAAGGCATCATTCCCTGTTTGTTTTCCTTCTTGCGCCTGAGCAGAAAAAGAAAACAAGACAAATAAAATAGCGATATGTACGTAGTTCTTAGCCATAAGACAATTTGGTTGTTACAAATATATAAAAAACTTTTCAAATATTGTACCAAAAAAACACTGGAAATTCACGCGCTGTTTTTTAAGCGCTTTTTAAGAATCATTACGCAGGTAAAGTAGGGTTGCAAAACCAGAGAAAGCCGACCCTAAAAAAGGCTCTAATCTTTTGTTAGCAAGGCTTCCAGTAGTATATCAACCCTTCAAAAAAAGGAACGATGAAAAGGCACTGCTGCGGCTAATAGTTTTATGGTGTGCACAAAATCGAAGCGATTTTAGTAAATCAATTGATGACAAGACTAGCTTTTTTTCTACTTGTTCAATGTTGTCGCAGTGCCAAAGCAGCCTTTTTCAATCCGGTGACCGACTTTTAAGATCGCTTTCTTTTAGTCGAAGTTACCTGCTCCAGTGGCGTGTTAGATTCAAATAATCGCTCGGCCGGGTAATGCTTTTTTTATAATAGGCACTTGTCGTCAGAGGCGGCCAACAAAATTATTTGCTAACTAGGCCGCAACGATTTATTTAAAATGCAATAGCGTTTTGTACATTTTGTGGTGTGCATGCCAAAGTAATGTTACCTTACCGCTAGGACACATGAAAGGCTATGTTTATTAAGTATTACCAAATTGTTAACACATTAAATAACTGTTAACTCCGATTTGCGGTATGTAAACATTTTGTATTATATTTACCTTTACATTCGCAAAAGCAATTGTGTTCGTTATGAAAAAAAAAGACATTAAAATTTTATTGGTAGATGATGAACAGGATATCCTGGAAATTGTGGGTTATAACCTTTCCCAAGAAGGTTACCAAGTAGTAACCGCTACCAATGGTAAGGAAGCAATAACCAAAGCCAAAAAAGAACTGCCTCAACTGATTATAATGGATGTCATGATGCCCGAAATGGATGGCATGGAAGCTTGTGAAAACATCCGAAAACTACCGGAGTTAAGCAATGTAATCATAACTTTCTTAACCGCAAGAAGTGAGGATTATTCGCAAGTAGCCGGGTTTGATGCAGGAGCCGACGATTATATCACCAAGCCTATCAAACCAAAATTGTTAGTCAGTAAAGTAAAAGCACTGCTCCGTCGTCTGAAAAGCGATGAACAAACCTCAGAAACACTTAATGTCGGCGGCATAGAAATCAACCGCGAAGAATATAAAATCATCAAAGACAATAAAGAAATCATCTTACCTAGAAAAGAATTCGAATTGTTTTACCTCTTAGCCTCCAAACCCGGAAAAGTATTCAAAAGAGAAGAAATCCTAGATAAAGTATGGGGAAATGAAGTAATCGTCGGCGGTAGAACCATCGATGTTCACATTAGAAAGTTACGCGAGAAAATCGGTGATGATATATTCAAAACCATCAAAGGAGTAGGTTATAAATTAGAAGTGTAAATGAAAATAAATTTCAAGAAAACCTATAGGTTTGCGGTGATATCCTCAACCTATATCACCCTTTTCGCCACTGGTTTTCTTGGTTTGTTACTTTGGTTTTTTCACGAATATTCTTGGAAAATTTGCCTTACGTTTGCAGTATCCATGTTTACCTTTTCTTTCTTTGTAATTCAATACAGAGTAGAACATTTCATCTATCGGAGAGTAAAAAAAATATACGACGATGTATCCCTGCTGGAATCTACGTCCTTTAGAAGCCAACCCATTACGACCGACATGGCTACCTTGACGAAACAGGTAAAAAAGTTCGCCACCGATAAAAAATTAGAAATCGAAACCCTTAAAGTACGTGAAGAATACCGCCGCGAGTTCCTAGGCAATGTTTCCCACGAACTAAAAACCCCCCTATTTACAGTACAAGGTTACCTCTCGACCTTGCTCGATGGCGCCATGAACGATAAAAATATTCGTAAAAAATACCTGGAACGTGCCGAGAAAGGAGTGGAGCGCTTAATCTACATTGTCGAAGATCTAGACATGATCTCCAAATTAGAAACGGGTGATTTAAACCTTGAATTGACCAAATTTAATATAGTCGAACTCATTCAAAATGTCTTCGATTTATTAGAAATGAATGCCGATAAAAAGAACATTATTTTAATGTTTGATCGCAAATACAACAAACCGATAAAGGTGTTTGCCGATAAAGAAAAAATCCAACAGGTACTGACCAACCTAGTGATGAATTCCATTAAATATGGAAAAGAAAACGGAACGACCGAAGTCACGATTGAAGACCTAGTAAACGACAAAATCATCGTGCGTTTTAGAGATAATGGCGAAGGAATAGAACAACAACACATCCCCCGTTTGTTTGAACGTTTTTTCAGAGTCGATAAAAGCGGTGCTCGCAGTGAAGGCGGGTCGGGCCTCGGACTTTCAATCGTTAAACACATCATTGAAGCCCACGGCGAAAAGATTTATGTAGAAAGTGAATACGGTAAAGGATCAGAATTCTCCTTTACCTTGGAAAAGTTCAAATAATTCCTCCCAGTTCACTTCCTGTCGAAGTTTTGGCAATCCCTTGAACAACCCCACTTGCAGTAAGTGCTCTATCCTAAAATCAGCTTGTGTCGAATAAGGAGCAAAACCTGATTCCTTAATCCTTTTAGCCAAATATTCCTGCTCGAATTGCCCTGGTGTTGGGATGAAAAAAGCCTTTTTGCGTAGTACAGATAAATCCATCACCGTAGTATAACCCGAACGACAAAGTACGACCTCACTCTCGTTAAAAGCCTTTTCTAATTCCTTACTTGTCATGAAATTATAATGGGTAAGGTTTCCTTCTTCCTTTCTCGTTTGCAAAGCCTCAACTACACCGCTAACAAAAAGAATACGACCCTTAAAACGCTTCATCTCAGCAAGCAGCAAGGATTCTAAAAGTGTCCGCTGCGGCTCCGGTCCTGATAAGATGACCATCAGCTCGTAACGAAGAGCCAACTCTTTTTTCTCAAATCGACTCAGGGGACCAATATATTTTAAAGGTAGTGTCGTTGCTTTAAGATGCCCCATTTTTCCCGTCATGTTTGGTTTTTCGGCTAAATCAGGAATCCAACATTCCGTAAATTTATGGAGGTAATATTGATGTAATTTGCTAGAAATCCATGTGGTACTGCCCGAAAGCACCGTCAATTGATGGGTAATGATGACGCTAGGAACTTTTTTACTGTAAACCCCCAATCGGTTGTCTGATACCATACCTACCAAAGAATATTGGGTAATCCACTGTTTTACCAGTTTCTTTTCAGCCCTGACGGCAGCCAACATTTTCGGACTATTCTTCAATAATTTCCATTTTAAATCATCCTCATTTTGGGCATATTCAATACCATAAGAAGGGAGTTCCAAACAAAGTAAGTCTGGAAATTCTTTTTGCAGCAAACTCAAAGCAGGACCGTCAGAAGCTAGTAGTACGGTAAAGTGGTTTTGCTGCAACGCACGGATGATTGGGATACAACGGGCAGCATGTCCTAAACCCCAATTTAACGGAGCAACTAAGATGTTTTTTGCGCTAGTTTCCATGGGGGAAAGTTACTCTTTTCAAGCGGCAAAATAAAAAAGATTTCGGATAGTTTATATTTCCTTAATTTTACCAAAAATTTAAGTTTGTGGGAAGTAAGAATAAATTAAAAAGATTTAAGGAAAACGAGACGTTTAATAATGTTTTCCAACCAACAAGAGAAGAAGTCGTAGGGGGTGATTTTGCCTTAAGAGGCCATTGGAATGAAAGCTTTTTTAAAAATGATCATCCTATTGTGATCGAACTCGGTTGCGGTAAAGGAGAATATTCCGTAGGCTTGGCAGAAAAATATCCCAACAAGAATTTTATCGGAATCGATATCAAAGGAGCCCGTTTTTGGCGCGGCGCTAAGACGGCAGTAGAGTCCGGCATGCACAATGTAGCATTTGTTCGTACCCAAATCGAACTCATCAATTATATCTTCGCAGAACAAGAAGTATCCGAAATATGGATTACGTTTCCTGATCCCCAAATCAAATACAAGCGCACCAAACACCGCATGACGAATACCGAGTTCCTGCAGTTGTACAAAAAAATACTTAAACCGGACGGTGTTGTAAACCTCAAGACGGACAGCGAATTCATGCACGGCTACACACTTGGACTACTGCACGGAGAAGGACATGAAGTGTTATATGCTAATCATAACGTTTATACAAACGAAGGAGCCCCTGCAGAAGTTATCGGAATCCAAACGTTTTACGAAAAACAATATTTGGAAATCAACAAAGCAATTACGTATATTCGTTTCAAAATCAAATAGATGACTTTCTTATTGCCACTAGTACTTGGGTTTTGTATCGCGGTCTTAGCAGTGATCCTTCCGGGATTACTCAACATGACGGCTGCCAAAATCAGTTTACAAGAAGGCAGAAATGAAGCGCTCAGCTTCGCTGCTGGAGCTTCAGTAATCGTGTTTTTCCAAACCTTGATTGCCGTATTCTTTTCCCGATTCATAAGCAACCACCACGAAATTGTAACAACCCTCCAAGAAATCGGAATTTTTGTGTTTAGTGGGCTGAGTATTTACTTCTTTTGGATCGCCAAAAGCCCCAAAAAACTCAACCCCGAAATCAAAATAAAAAGGAAATCCAATCGTTTTTTCTTTGGCATGTTATTATCGATGCTCAACTTCCTACCCATCCCATTCTACGTTTTTGCCAGTATGAGCTTAGCCAGTTCGGGTTATTTTAAGTTTGAAACTACCCAAATCTATGCCTTCGTTTCCGGGGTAGTGACAGGTTCATTTGCCGTGTTTTACTGGTATATTGTCGCTTTTAAAGCGATTCAAAACAAAACTGATTTTCTACTGCGCAACATCAATACCATCATCGGGTCCGTAACAACTTTTATGGCGGTAATTACCATTGTCAAATTATGCTGGAAGTGAGATGGAAGAAAATTTCTTTGAAAGGGTATATGAAGTAGTGCGCCAAATTCCAGTCGGCAAAGTGACTTCCTATGGTGCGATCGCCAAAGCCCTGGGAACCGCCCGCTCCGCCCGCATGGTAGGCTGGGCCATGAATGCTTCCCATAACATCGCAGACGTACCGGCTCACCGGGTCGTAAACAGGCAGGGAATGCTTTCGGGCAAACACCATTTTGAAGGAACTAACTTGATGCAACAACTCTTGGAAAACGAAGGGATAACGGTGGTCGATAATCAAATAGTAGATTTCGAAAAACATTTTTGGATGCCTCCGGTAATTAGGATCATATAGCACTTCGTTGCTTCCTTTTGCTTTTTTCAACACAACGGCATACACCGTTTGCTTTATAAGGATACATTTTTGAAAAGATCCGCCTCTTTTTGCTTAAACATATATATCTTTTTGCTTAAACATATATATCTTTTCAGTAAAACATATATATCTTTTTAATAAAACATATATATCTTTTTGAAAATGCATCCCGTCTGCCTTTTTGAGCAATCGGTAGCCTCCGATTTTTTTGTAGTTAGGAAACCGTTGAATTAGCATAGTATCGCTCTACGCATCTATCAATAATTTCAATCCAATTTGGATTATATTTTTGCAATTCCTAGTATCTTTGCAATCTTAAATCAGTATAAATAAACATAAAATAGCAATTGACCGACACCGGTGAATTAGCACAAGCATAAGATGAAATTAGACAGAAAAGAAATCCTTTCGGCCCTTGAAACGATTACCATTGCAGGCGAAGGGAAAAACATGGTAGAAAGCGGAGCCGTTAAAAATGTACTGACTTTCGGCAACGAAGTGGTGGTGGATTTGCTCCTTACTACACCTGCGATGCACATTAAAAAACGGGCTGAAGACGACATCAAAAAACTGATCCACGAAAAATTCTCTCCAGAAGCCGTGGTTAAGGTAAACATCAAAGTAGAAGCGCCCGCGAATACCAATGAAATCAAAGGGAAAAACATCCCGGGAATCAGCAACATCATCGCAGTGGCCTCGGGCAAAGGGGGCGTAGGAAAATCAACCATAACCGCAAACCTAGCCGTAACCTTAGCCAAAATGGGCTTTAAAGTGGGTGTCTTAGACGCCGACATCTACGGTCCTTCGATGCCTATCATGTTTGACGTCGAAAATGAAAAACCCATTTCCGTAGAAGTAGACGGTAAATCAAAAATGAAACCCATCGAAAGCTACGAAATCAAAATTCTTTCCATAGGATTCTTCACGGCTCCAAGTCAAGCAGTGATTTGGCGCGGCCCCATGGCTGCCAAAGCATTGAACCAAATGATTTTTGATGCCGCTTGGGGCGAACTAGACTTTTTATTAGTCGACCTACCTCCCGGCACAGGTGACATTCATTTGTCGATCATGCAATCACTTCCTATAACAGGAGCCGTAGTAGTAAGCACGCCACAAGCCGTAGCACTAGCCGACGCTAAAAAAGGGGTGTCCATGTTCCTGTCCGAAAGTATCAACGTTCCCGTTCTCGGAATTATAGAAAATATGGCCTACTTCACGCCAGAAGAATTGCCAAACAACAAATACTACATCTTCGGTAAAGAAGGAGCCCAAAATATGGCGGCCGATTTAAATGTGCCGTTCCTAGGGGAAGTTCCTCTAGTACAAAGCATCCGCGAAGCAGGGGATTACGGAAGACCAGCGGCTTTACAAACAGCCTCAATTATCGAAAAAGTATTCGAGGAAATCACGCGCAATGTAGTGCAGGAAACCGTAAACAGAAACGAAAGTTTACCCCCTACCGAAGCAATAAAAATAACAACAATGGCTGGCTGTTCAGCAGTTAAAGGGAAATAATCATGACAAACGAAGAATTGACTTTAAACGTGCAGAAAGCATTAGACGAAATCAGACCTTTTCTAAATTCAGATGGAGGCGACATCAGTTTAGTTTCCATTGAGGAGGATAAACACGTTAAAGTACGACTAGAAGGAGCATGCACGGGTTGTAGTTTAAGCATAAGCACCATGAAAGCAGGAGTGGAAACAACCATCAAAAAGTACGCTCCGCAAATCGAAACGGTAGAGAATATCGCCTAAAACGTAATGATAAAAATCATATTATTTCATTCGGAGTTTGGCAATCTTTGCAGTCCATAACTTCGATAAAATGCCTACTAACAAAATGATTGAAACAGATATCCTGATTATTGGTGCCGGACCTACCGGACTATTCGCTGTGTTTGAAGCCGGATTGTTAAAATTAAAATGCCATCTTATTGATGCCTTACCGCAAATTGGAGGCCAATTAGCCGAACTCTACCCTAAAAAACCCATCTACGATATCCCTGGATATCCGGAAGTGTTAGCCGGTGACTTGGTCAACAACCTAATGGAACAAATTAAACAATTCCAACCCGGGTTTACACTAGCCGAAACCGCCGAAACAATTGATAAATTAGACGACGGAACCTTTATTGTAACAACTAATAAAGGGACAAAACACCACGCCAAAGCTGTCGCCATTGCAGGGGGTTTAGGGACCTTCGAACCCAGAAAACCCGACCTCGAAAACCTAGCCTTCTACGAAGAAAAAGGAATCGAGTACTTTGTTAAAGATCCCGAACTTTTCCGAGATAAGAAAATTGTCATCGCCGGTGGAGGAGACTCCGCACTCGATTGGAGTATTTTTCTAGCCGATGTCGCGTCGGAAGTAACCTTAATCCACCGAAGAAACGAATTCCGTGGTGCCCTAGATTCGGTCGAGAAATTACAAGAATATAAAAAATTAGGCTTAGTAAATCTAATTACACCTGCCGAAGTAACAAAGCTACACGGCGATACGCACCTAAACGGAATCTCCATCAACCGAGACGGGCAAGAAGAACTATTGGAAGTGGATTATTTCATTCCGCTTTTTGGTTTAACACCGAAACTAGGGGCTATAGCCAACTGGGGGCTGGAAATCGAAAAGAACGCCATTAAAGTAAACAATGCCTTGGATTACCAAACCAATATTGACGGCATATACGCCATCGGAGACGTGAACATTTATCCAGGCAAATTGAAATTGATCTTGTGCGGGTTCCACGAAGCAACGCTTATGTGCCAAAGTGTATATAACCGAATCAATCCCGGAAAAAAATACGTGCTAAAATACACTACCGTATCAGGAGTAGACGGTTTTGACGGTACCCGTAAAGAAGCCGAAAAAGCCGTAGTGAAAGCAATTGAATAATATGGCACAAGATATTACCCTATACATAACAGACCGAGAAGGGGTAACCCACGAAGTACAGGCGCCAACCGACATGAACATGAGCATCATGGAAGTAGTAAGAGCCTATGAATTAGCCCCCGAAGGCACAATCGGAATCTGCGGAGGAATGGCCATGTGCGCCTCGTGCCAATGCTACGTGTTAAACGATGTGCCACTACCCGAAAAAGGTCCAGACGAAGAAGCCATGCTTTGGGATGCCTTCAACGTAAAAGAAAACAGCCGCTTAGGATGCCAAATCCCCATAACCGAAGCCATTGAAGGTCTAGCCATTGAATTAGCTCCAGAAGCATAAAAAAAAGACTTTACGGAGTCCCCACCATTTTTATACTACCAAGTTTATTTTATGCTAACGAAGGTAGAAATTGTGCACAGTTTTCAATACATTTGTTTGACTATTACTTTAATAAATAGTTAAAGTAACACAACCCTTCCGTTAACCAAATTTTATCACAATGTTTAAAAAACTTATTGCTGTAACTTTTATCCTGATGCTAAGCTTGACTTCTTGCTCGCATGATGAGGGATACGGCGGTTTAGCAACCATCAAAGGAAAAGTCTACGGGCAAAACTACAATTCCAGCGGAACGCTTGTAAATCAAGGGTATCTCGGCGGTATGAAAGTGTATATAAGCCAACACGGAAATCCTAGTTATTTTGACAGTATGGACTCAGCCTACGATGGCTCGTTCAAATTCGATTACTTATACACAGGAACCTATGATATCTGGGTTTATGGGGATTGCGATTATTGCAGCTGGGACCAAATTTATGTGCTAAAAACCATTGAAGTCAAGGCAAAACGAGCTACCGTGGAAACGGAAGATTTTGTGGTTTCATTCTAATAAATCCAGTACATGTGGCACCCTATTGATTCTATGGACACCGTCTCCTTGGCCGAACTCGACCAAGTAGCGCTGCAGAACCGTATAGACAATAAATATGTGCTGAACGCAAAACAGCTGGAATTAATCCTCCCAATTATTCAAAACCATTACAAGGTTCTAGAAATTGATAACAACAAAATCTTTACCTACGAAAACAACTATTTTGATACAAATGATTTACAGTTTTACTACGATCATCACAATGGATATTCCAATCGGTTAAAGGTGCGAGGGAGAAAATACAAAGAATCAGGCACCAGTTTTTTTGAAATTAAAAGGAAAGAAAACATCGATCGAACAGCGAAAACAAGAGAATGTACGACCGACTTACTTTCAGAAATTGATGCAGCCAAAAAAGAGTGCATTCAAAGCTATTCAAGAAAAAAAATTGCCGATCTAAAAGTAATCCTTCACAATACATTTAACCGTATTACTTTTGTGAATAACGAGCAAACCGAACGAATCACACTGGATTTCAACATTCAATTTTCGGATGAAAACCAACAGAAATCGTTTTCCAATTTTTTTGTACTCGAAATCAAACAATCAAAATCAAACAGCCGTTCCATCATTATCGATGCCCTGAAAAAGAATAACATACGCGAACAAAGTTTTAGTAAATACATTTTTGGCGTCATCGCTCTGAAAGAAACTGTTAGAAAGAATAACTTTTTACCCCTACTCAAAAAAATAAATAATTTATAATTAATGGAAATCGAAGAAAACACCAACGCCATTTTTAATAGCAATGAATTCGGAATTCGAACCGCTATCGATCTGCTTGCCATCATACTGTTAGTAGGGCTTATTTACTACCCCAAACACAGAAACAAAGACTTTGTATTCACCTTTGTCTTGTTTAATGTCATCAATTTCATGATTTGCTTTCTGCTGGGTTCAGCCAAAATAAAAATGGGCTTTGCCTTCGGCTTATTTGCCATCTTTTCCATCATTAAATACCGAACCATAGTCGTATCCATCAAAGATATGGGCTATTTCTTTGTGTGCGTCGCCCTAGGGATGCTCAACTCTTTGGCTAATTCCAATGAGAATTTCACCCTGATCATCATCTGCAATGCAGTAATCTTAACCATGACCTTCCTACTAGACCGCCTCGATTTCATCAATAACGAAAATGTAAAAGAAATCATTTATGATAATGTACAACTAATAAAACCCAATCAAAGAGAGGAATTGATCGCCGACCTAAAAGAACGAACAGGCCTGGAAATTCATAAAGTCGAAATTGTCTCGATTAATTACTTAAAAGACACCGTTTTATTGAAAGCATTCTACTATTCGAAGGAAAGCCAAAGCTCCTTGCCAACGATTTCTGATAACGATTAAGAATGGCTCCACAGAAATCCATAAATCAAATTTTAGGGCTTGTTTTAGGGCTTTTGTCTATAGCATCCTACGGACAACTGGCGCCAAAAGAAGATTTTTCATCTTGGGGTTGGATTCAAGTGGAAAAACAAACCTTCAAGCACCAATATGTCAGCCTACAATACCAGGTGCGTTACGATAATTATGGCTTTACGTTTGACCGCAGCAATTTTTATCTAGGCTATGGGATTGATTATTTTAAAAAATTCAATACCGAAGTAGTTTACCAATACAGTACGAGTGTCAAAAAAGACGAACATACTTTTTTTATCGGCACTACCTATAAAACCAAACTGTTCAAAAAAACATCCCTTTTTTTTAGAACGGCAGTCCAACATACACAAAACTACTTCACTGGAGATCCTATCGCGGATAAACCAATAACGGAGTGGAGAAACAGGATCCGTTTATCCTACAGTATCACTAAAAAATACGCAGCAACGATTTCGGCCGAACCCTATTTGGCATACGATAGAATCCATCCGGGTCACTTAAGTAGAATTCGCTATGTGAGCCAACTCAATTATAAATTCAACAAGTACAATAACGTGTCCCTCTTCTATTTAGTGGAACCCGATGTGATCACCTATAAAACACCCAAAACGGATTATGTAATAGGTCTTAGTTATAGCATCAAACTGCCCAACAAATGGAAAGATTTTAAGAAATTCTATAAGCCGTCTAATCCCGATAAAGATAAAGACAGCGATACTAAAGATTCTTTCAATTAATCAGTAAGACAAGGTACTGTCGGGATAGCATCTTCAGGCTATCCCTTTTCTATT
>Ga0114967_10001213_pt1 | contig 21597 bp, 22 predicted proteins | sample M_130628_MF_Meta_FD_92639 | JGI IMG/M metagenome (GOLD analysis project Ga0114967, IMG submission 92639) | Freshwater microbial communities from Lake Montjoie, Canada to study carbon cycling - M_130628_MF_MetaG | ecosystem: Environmental > Aquatic > Freshwater > Lake | place: Lake Montjoie... | reverse complement strand
AATTAAGGATAAAAAAGGCGAAAACTATTTTTTTAAGCATAAGTTTCCTTTAAGATTTTTTTACTTTAAACGATTTACTTATTTTAATAGTATTCTTTTTTTATAAATTGTCAAACTGAAATATTTAATATTTGGGTAAATGGCTATAAAAGGAGCGTTGGTTAAAATCGAGTAAAATGCTGTAGTTTTGAATGTTCAAGAGAAAATGAATTTTTAAGTACTCAAAAAACACTTTCAATAAGAGCTCTTGATTTTAAAAGAGCGGCATCTACAGGGTCTATGGGAACTTTTTTTATATTTGATCGAGGTTTATGTAAAAATTTAAAAAACCGTGTCGTTCCCAGCTTGTAATAGCAAGCGGTATGGGGATCTTTGAAAAAGATAAAATCTTCATTTAAAAATCACTTAATACCTATCAAAGATCCCCATACCGTTCACTTTGTTCTCTGGGGATGACACGGTTTTTGAAAAAAACTATGCAATTACAGAACGTGTGACAGGGAACGCACGTCAATCGGCCTAATTCCGTTTTTTTTATAATTTCTTAAATTGATCTGGCGTTAGTTAAGCTTGATAAGAGAGAGTTATTGGTTATATTTTGGGACCCTTTTTTTGAAAAAGACCCTTTAACCAAATCCTCATTTTGGTAAGTTTTGAATCAGGTTGAGGAGCTTTTTGAGTTTCTGTTATTCCTGTTTCGGTACCATTGCTGACCGGTGGTGTTGCTTTTTCTTCAAAAGCTTCGATTAATGCACCATTGGCTTTGTCAAGAGCTTCTTGAGCTTTTTTCTTTTGATCCTTAGACCATTTTTTTCCTGTTTCTTTACCAAAGATGTTTTTGCCTTTGGGAGCATTTTTAGGAAGATCATCAATAACGGTATCAATAATGCTGCGCAAGGCCATCATTTGGGGAACTGTTGCTTCAGGTATTTTTGCTTTGATGTTTGATTGTAACGTCCGAAGTGCATCAGCTGTTTTAGGATTAATGGCGCTAATTCTTTTAATTACTGTATCAAGTAGTGTTTCATCTTGCTTTTGTATTTGTTTTACTTTTTCTTCAGTAGCTTTTTCTTCCGCAAGACGTTTAGGCTCCCCTTTCTTGTCTGCAAGAGCAAGGAGTTCAGAGCTTTTTACAGCTGCCGTAGTAGCATCTGGATTTATTGAAACAAAAGTTTCAAATTCTTTATCTAAATCAATTATTTCATCTGCTGTGAGAAATCTTTTCTTTACAAGTTCTTTTGTAAAGTTTTCAATAAGCTTGTTTTTGAGAGCTTGAACTCTTTCCTTTTCGGCTTCAAAGGCTTTACGAGCAGCTTCTTCGCGCATTGCTTTTTCGTCGGCAGCTTTTTGTTCTTTGGCAGCTTTTTTACCTTCGTCGATTCTCTGTGCGTTAAGTTCAGAAGCTTCTTTAAAGAGTGTAGTCATTTTTGCTTCTGTGGGTTCACCGGTGAGTGGGTTTATGAGCTCAAGTCCTAATTTTAGTATATCGAATGAATCCAAAGAAGTTAGCTTCGGTTTTAGCTTGTTTTGAAAATCTAAAATGATCGTTTTGGTATCTTTAAATTCTTGAGATTCTTTAATTTTTGGAAGGGCATCAGCCTTCTCTTGTTTCTTTGGCAAGAGTGATGGTTGCTGTTCGAGTGCTTCTTCTTTTTGAGTACGGTTTAGAAAAGCTTCTTCATGTTTTTCATTAAGAGTTTTTGCTTTTTTAAGCAGTTTGGCTATTTCTGCTAGAATAGCTTTGGAGTCATTGATGTTTTTAGGGATTTCGTTTATTAATTCAAGTATTAATCCGAATGCTTCTTGAGGTGTCAGGCGCATGGATTCATGAACCGTTTTTTGCGATACGTCTAGCTCTTTTTCAAATATTTTTTCATACGCGTGTACTTTTTCTATTTTATCCTTAAGTTCTTCTTTGCGAGATTCATCAACAGTATGGTGTAGTGTAAAAATAAGCGGCTCATTGGCATTGAGTGCGCGGATTTTTTCTAACGTTTCAGGGCTTATTCCTGCAAGCGGGTCTGGTGTTTGATCAATGGTGATAGGAGTGGTGGGGTTTGAAAACGCAACGTCTGCTTCGTGAAGTGCTTTTTCGGATCCGCTTTGTGTATCATTATCAGTACTAGAGTGTAAGATTTTGGGAGCATCATCAAGATTTCTGATCCGAAAAGCTTCAGCTGTTGGGTGTTGAGAGGTATCAGCTGTTGTTCCCTGTTTTTTTATAGGTTCAAAAACATGTTCGGCCTCTGCTGGTTTGGCAGAAAAAATGGCAAGCGTATAAAAAGGTAAGAGAGTTAAGAACATTATGTTATTTTTTATTTTCATACTATTTTAACTCTCTTTTTACATCATTGTGCTATTATTAATTATTATTCGGATTAGTTTTTCAATAATCAAGGGATCTTTGGGCCTCCATAACTATCTCGTTAAGTACTAATGTTCGGTTGACAAAGCTTTGGTGATTATTTGCAAGGTCGATCATTCTTGATCTTAATTTTGTATAAAAAAGAATGGTAAGTTTTTCTTTAAGAGCTGTTTTTTCATCATCGGTTAAAGGTAACTTTTCCATCTTGTCGTCTAGTGCTGTTTGTAAAGTATCTAATATTTCCTTGGACTCAATTTTCATCTTTTCTTCTTCAGATTTTCTTAAGGCTTTTCGTTCTTTAAGGGATTCGAGATCACCTTCTAATGCAGTCATGATTGCTTTTTGTGAGTTTTCTAAATCTTGCATCTCTTGTGTTTTTGGAGTTTCGCCATCTATTATCTTTTCTACGATTTTTGTTCTAAGTATTTTAAATTTTTTAAGAAGATCTCCAATTTCTTTAGGAATGCTTTCCTTATTAGGGAAATCCTCTTCATTGAATGCCGTATCAATTATTTTGTTTAACTTCAAAACAGTATCGAGGTCATCCTGTTTAATCTGTTCTTCTACAGGTCTTGGAAGTAATAAGTTAAGTTGTTTTTGTAATGTGTTTGTTAAGTCAGAAAAATCAGCAGTAGCGTCTCTAGATCTAGCTTCTTGCATTATTTTAACTCCAAATGAAGAAGCTTCTAGCCTTTGTAGCCCGGTTAAATCCTCTCTTTGTAAGAATTCGCTAACTATTGTTTTTACACTGTCTCTGAATACACTCAATGGAGTTTCTGTTGATGTGCGAGCAATTGGTTTTGCAGTAGGAGAAGTGGGCTTGACCACAGGTTTATCAGGTGTAGGGCGATTTTCTTCTCGAGTTTTAAGAAGACTTTTCATTTCTGTGCGTATTGTTGAGACATCAAGCGATTTTGCATCAAGTTTTTTTGCTTGTTCTCTAATAAAAGTGTTTAGTTGCTGTTCTAATGCTGTTTTTTTTGCTTCGGATAATGGTGGACGTACTTTTGCTAGTTCTGATTTAAAAAGTACTTTTAAGAGTTCTGTCGTTCTAAAAAATTCAATGTTGTTTTCACCGTATGTTTTGATCAAATTTGTTTTTCTTTCAAAACTGAACGTATCGCTTATTGTTTGTAGATTTTTTATTTCTTCTGGAGTTAATCCTTGATCGCCAGAGTCTTGAACTGCTATTTGCAAAGAAGTAGATCTTGGTTCTGTTCTTGGCCTTGATAGTACCGTTGAACGAGGCCGAAAAGATCCAGAAGGATTGGCGATTGATGAAGTTGACGTTTTTCCTTCTTGTAGGAAAAGTCGGCATTGTTCAAGGTAATCATTTATAGTAGTTGCATCAGGTTCTTTAGGTTCGGTAAATGTAACACGTTCACCACCTTCCATTGCATAGACTTGAAAGCTTATTGAGCATAACAAAACATACAGCTTTTTTTTTATCTTCATCTTTTAATCCTTTTACTCTTAAATAACTCTAATAGAGAATATTGCATAAAGGGGGATGCGAAGGCAATAGTTTATTCGATAGGGTGTAAATAATTACTCTTTCCAGGTGCAAAAAGTATGTATTTTTGTAAGTGCAGTGATTCCTAAAAAAGTTGATACGGCAGGATAAAGAAGATTGTTTTCTGCGAGCGTTGTAAGACAAAATCCACCAAGATAGCTTGCTCCTAAAAAAATACCATACGGTGCTAATTTTTGTTTAAAACTAAGTGGCTGTAGTCTTTGGATGTTTATGAATCTTTGTTCACAGCAGCTATTCCATAAATCGTTAGCATAGCTTATTTGAGCAGCTCTAAAGGTAGGTCGAAGCGTAAAGCTTTCAAGCCCTCTTAAAATATCTTTATGAGCTTTGGAAGAATCAATGGCAAATGTTATGGGGGCAAGGGTAAAAATATCTTTTCCCATCGTTGCAGAAAACTTTATGGTGAGAATTTTTTGTGTATCTTCAAAAATTTCATCGGCAATTGCTTGAATAACCTGTTCTTTAAAGTTTTCTAAATGAAGAGCAGCAATAGAAGAAAGCTTTTTATCTGTTTCAGAAATAACAGCGCAATAGGTTGTTGTTTTATCATTAATAAAATCAGGAAAGTTTGGCCATACAGAAGCAATGCGAGTTGCTATATTTTTTTCCCAGAACTTTTGAATCCATTGCTCTAGGCTGAGCGTTGAAAGGTCAGGTGTGTCAATAATAGTTTCGGCTCTCAGTATATACTGTTTTGTTCCTTGGTAAGATACGGTTCCTGAGATGGTAAAAGAGTAAGATTGATCGTTTTGTAAAAGCGATGTATTGTCAATTGTTTCTCCTGTCATTTGTTTTTCTTGCGCGCTTAGATAGCGTCTTAATTGCGCCTGGAATGCTTCATAAACAGCAGCATCAGTGTTTCCGTTGATAGTGATGTTAATTGGATTAAGCCATCCATTTTTTTTTATCTCGAGATTGAGGTTAAGCTGATTTACAGGAATGTTAGTTCCAATGTGTGGAGAGTGAATCCCTTCTGGTAAAGGAAATGTATAGCGATAAATATAATGTGCCGCTATAGCAGCTGATGTTACGAGGGCAGTTTTAAAAAGATTGTCATAAAAAGCCGATAAAGATGCTTTTTCTACCAGAGAAAGTGGAGCTTGGGCTGAATTAAGCTTGGTTAGTCCAAAAATAAGCGTTAAAATAATAATAATTCTCTTCATCTACTGCTCTCCTTTTTTTATTTATAAACCTTTTTAAATAAGCAGCAACAAACCGGCTTTGATTTTCAAATAGATAATTTAATTATAGGTTTTTTTACAAAAAAAACAACTGGGTCAAAAGAAAGAGTCTGTTTGGGGCAAAACTAAGGGAGTGTAAGGTAAGAGTTTGCTAGAAATAAAAACAGGGAACCTGATGTTTCTTTTGGTGAAAAAAGAGTGACAGATTCCCTTTGTGATTTTAATGCGCTCTATTATGCTTCGCTTTCATTTGGTGGTTTTGGAATAAAGGATATTTGGAATGGTATGCTGTTTGCATTACAAGCTTTATTAATAAGAGTTATGTCCTTAAATATTTGAAGAAATGTATTTTTTTGAACGTTGCCCCTGCCATCTGAAAAATCTTTAACAAAGTCACGTATTTGATCAGGGTTTATTTGATCAGTCTTTATTTGATCATGGTTTTCTAGTCCCATTCCAGAGCGGATGAATTCTTTGTATATCCATTCATTGATTATTGATTTTTGCTCGGGGGTTAGTTCATTAGTTTGATCAATAGCGTCTGCTTTGAATTTTAGGACAATTGGATCCATCGGATCATTGAAAGAAACTTTTGACATTATTATATCTATTTGCTCTGGACTAAAAACGTCTGAACTCGTAATAATGTTACGGTACCGCGCTTGTTTTTGATCTCTCAAAATTTGTTCCCTTTGTTCTTCTTGCGCCGTTTGTTCCTTCTTCATTTTTTCTACTGATGTTTTATTGAGTAAAGAATCAATCTCACGCTTTAGCAATTTAATTGAATCAAAAGTTAACTCATTAACTGGACGACCCCATATATCGAGAGGTTCTGTAATGCCCAGAAGGTTGAGTTTTTTTTCAAGTGTTACGTTTGGATTAAGACTAATAAGTTCATTAAGTGCTTTTTCAATATGCTCATTGGGTGCTTTTTTTCCTTTTTTTCCTGTTAGTTTGTTATATCTTTTTAGAAGTTTTTCTGCTTTGCTTTTAACGGTTGCTAATTTTTCCCTAAAGTTTTGAAGTTTAATCCAATTTTCATTAGCGGTTATAGAGCGATCGCTTTTTTGTATTCCTTTTAAAAGTGCTTCTTTGGCTTTTTCTAATGTAATAAAAAATTCTGTGGTTTTAAGAGCACTTGTTGCTGTTCTTGAAGCAACAAATGCTTGGTTAAAAGCTTCTGTAAATTCTTTATAAAGATTTTGTGTTTCCTTACTTGTATCGCTTATTTGAACAAAGTTACTATTTAAAAGTTCACTCTCAAATTGTTCCATGTAACCGTTATTCCCCTTTGAAAGAGCCTCTTGAAGATTTTTAATAGGCTCAAAAGCTTCAACTAATAAGTCTTCAAGTGCTTTATTAAATGCTTCTTTTAATTTTGAAAGTTCTTCAGCGTTAGGTTTTTCATGGATTATTGTTTTTACTAATTCTAGTCGCTTTTGTTTAAATTGTTCGTAAAGTTTATTTACTTCATCAGTCATAGGTGGTTGGTCTTTAAATAACTGTTCAACTTTCTCAGAGGTAGTCACGATCGCTTTTAGTTCCTTTTCTTGTTGAAGTCTTCTTGTTATTTGCTCTTGAGTTAATTTAGGGTTATTCGAATCTTCTCCTTGATTGCTATGATGCTTAGAAACTTCATCAGATAGTTCTTGTAATAGCTTTTCTTTTTCTTTTGTAGAAAGTGAATTGTTTTCCCCTTGTGCAGGTTCACTAATCAATAAAGTATTTTGACTGTTTGTTGAAGAAGAGGGTTTTGGGTCTCTTTTTTGAGAAGGATTGCGAGGGTTTTTTGGCTTTCTAAGAAAATCTACAATTTTCTGCCACCAATTTCGGGGTTTAGGGGCAGGATCGATACGACCATCTAAAGTCGGCCGCTCTTCGACCATTTCTTCTTGTGGACAGAATAATTGGGATGATAAAAATAAGCTTAGAATGAGGATTATTTTTTTTTGCATCTTTTTTTTCCTTTTTTTAATGAGTTTTAAAAAACAATCTATCATTAAAAATTAAGTAAAAAGAAGAGGTGGCTCTTAAAAAGCTTAAGTGCCACCTCTTCTTTTTTAACAAAGAAAAAATTTATTTTTTATCGTTTGCGTCTTTGTTAGTATCGTCGCTGGGAGTTTGTTTTTCGTGATTAAGACTTTTAATTTTTTCTAAAAATTCTGTGGTCTTTTGAGTAAGAATGCTATATTTTTCCTGTGCGATAGTTCCAAAATGGATACAGTCTTTAACGATCATAGAATTAAGTTCTTTAAAACCAGCCTGAAAAGGGGCCTCTTTTTCTTCTTCAGAAAGAGGATTTTTTTTATTGTTGTTTCCAATACTTAGGCCTACTCCAAGATATGCTCCGGCAGCTAACACAAAAAACGTTGCCCCATTATGAAGTGCCGCGCGTGTTTTTGATGCAAAGATATTGTGAGGGGCAGATAGGCAGACTAAAAGTGAAAGCAAAAGAAATTGTTTTTTATTCATAGTTTTTTAACCTTTAGAGGTAAAGATAGTATTTTATTTTTCTGTTTCATTATCAGATGTTACTCTAGACGTTTCTTTTTTTTCAAGGTCAGGAGACTGCGAAAGTTCCTTTGGGGTAGATTTTTTTGATGGATTTAATGTTTTAATAAAGGCTGGAAGCGCTTTTTCTCTTTGCCTTTGTAGAGCTTTACTTGCTTTTTCTGATTGCTCTGCGGCTTTTAAAAGAATAGGGGCTGCAGAATCAAAAATGTTTTTTGTCATTTCACATGTTGCATCAAGATACGGATGCCCTTCTTGTATTAATACGGTTTGTTTTTCTGCAGGAAGAGTTTTATTGAGTTCGCCTACTAGGTAAATTTCCATAGCAATAGATGTTGTTATTGATGCAATAACAAATTGACGAATAAAGCCTGCATGCAGGCTTTTTTGATATAAAAATGGAGATATAAGGAGCGAAAGTATAAAAAACTGTTTTTTATTCATGAATTATCCTTAATGAACAAAAATGGTGGTATAAAATTTGGCAATCAGTATAGGCGCATTTTTTATTTTTGAAAGAACGAAATAAAAAAATAAAAAAAAGAGGGTTAGTGCATAAGAAATAAGCTTGTTTAGTTGACAAATGGACTAAAACAAGACACCATTTTTTATGCTAAAATAATAGGTAATAAGTCTTTTTATTATGAAAAGGGAGATGCTGGTATGCGTTTAGATGCATTTTTTTTAAAAACAATTGTTCCCAGCGCCTGCGTGATGCAAGGAGAGTGTTCACAAGAAGTGACATTTGCAGTTGATACCCGTTGCTTAAAAGCAGGAACTCTTTTTTTTGCATTAGAAGGTGTTCGTGTTGATGGGCATATGTTTCTTGAAGAAGCATTAGAAAAAGCATCGGGAGTAGTTATAGCCAGAGACAAAAAGCATTTGCTTCCGGCATCTTTATTAGCGGATAAACTTATTATTACGGTTGCCGATCCGTTAGAAGCTTTGGTGGCATTAGCTACTGCATGGCGCGCTCAATTTACCTATCCTGTTGCAGCTATTACTGGTTCTATTGGTAAAACGAGCACAAAGGAAATTACTGCCCATATGCTTTCTTGTGCAGGGAAAAAATATCTTGTATCTGGAGGCAATTTAAATACTGTTCTTGGTGTTGCTTTAACTATTTCTCGTATGGATGCTTCTTATGATGGTGCGTTATTTGAAGTAGGTATTAGTAAAAAAGGGGAAATGGACACTATTATCCAGATGCTTAATCCAACTACAGGAGTTATTACTTGTATTGCTCATTCTCATTTAGAAGGTTTGGGTTCATTGAATGATATTGCGATTGAAAAGCGCGCTTTATTTAAAAAATTTAATTCAGAAAACATAGGAATCATATCAGGAGATTTCCCTTACTTGAGTGCTATTTCTTATTCTCATCCGATAATTCGCTTTGGTTTTAAAACAAAAAATCAAGTACAGGCTCGTAAGTTAGTAGAAAAAAATGGAGAGCTTTCGTTTGTTTTAAAGCTGTATGAAAATAAATATTCGGTTGTACTTACACAAACACATCGTGGATTAGTAAACAATATTCTTGCTTCAGCAACATTAGCACATCTTTTGGGCGTTTCTGATCAACAAGCTTTGGATGCAATTAAAAGTTTGCCCGGTTGTTCTCAACGGTATGAAGTATGCCGCTTAAGAGATTTTAAAGGGTTTTTGATTGATGATTGTTACAATGCTTCTCCAGAAAGTATGAAAGCCGCATTATTGGCTTTTGAATCGGAAAAAAGTTCTGGGAAAAAAATAGCAGTCTTGGGCGACATGCTTGAATTGGGAGAAAATAGTTCTTTTTGGCACCGACAAATAGGCCGGTTTTTGCGAAGAGTGCCAACATTAAATCATTTGATTTTAGTAGGCGATCAAGTGAAGTGGATTGAAAAAACTGCTCCTCATGGGATTACAATAGAAAAAGTTTCTTCATGGCAGGATGCTGTTTCTAAATTATCTGATACGCTAGAAGATCATGTGGTTGTCTTAGTCAAGGGTTCCCGTGGCATGCAATTGCAGAATGTGGTAGCAAAGTTTGTCGATAAGCAGGTGTGTGTTTAGCCTATGGAATCAGTTAGTCAACATAAGTCAGTGTTAGTGCAAGAAGTTCTTGAAGCACTTACTATAACTCCAGTTTTGTGTGATCCTCAGCTTGCCTTAGCAACCGGTACGGGGATCTCTTCAAGTAAGAAAAGTCGAATCATTTTGGATGTTACCTGTGGTGGCGCTGGTCATACCCGGGCAATTCTTGATGCTGATCCAACTGTGAAAGTGATTGCGCTTGATTGGGATATGAAAGCAATTGAACGCGCAGAACCTCTTTATGAGATTTATGGCGATCGTTTGCAATTGATATGGGGAAGTTTTGCCCATCTTTATAAATTACAAAAAAAACACAAAATTCCTAAGGTGGATGGGATTCTTGCCGATTTTGGTACTTCACAGGATCAAATTCATCAGGGTGAAGGGTTTTCGTTTATGCACGATACTCCGCTTGATATGCGCATGTCTGTGGGGCATTACAAAACTAATGCGTATCATGTAATTAACTTTGCAACAGCAGAAGAGTTACGCGAAATTTTGTGGACCTATGGTGAAGAAAATCGAGCAAAAGATATTGTTGCTCGTATTATTGAAGCCCGTCAAAAAAGTAGAATTCATACAACAAAAGAATTAGCGCGTATTGTAGAGCAAGCAGTTGGACTGCGACGAGAGTCAAGAACACATCCTGCAACAAAAGTTTTCCAAGCGCTTAGAATTTTTGTAAATAAAGAATTAGATAACATTGAAGCTTTTCTGCCAGTTGCATTAAATGCACTTGCAGATGGTGGAAGATTGGTATGTATTAGCTTTCATTCATTGGAAGACCGACTGGTGAAAGAATTTTATAAATCGACAGAAAGAGAAGGGAGAGGAACAATCATATCGCAGCGTCCAGTGACCCCAAGCGAAGAAGAGCTTATTCGGAATCCTTCGAGTCGCTCCTCTAAGCTAAGAGTTATGGAAAAAAAGAAGGCGTGTTAGTGTTTGACAAAACGATGGAGTCCTATTACATTTAAGTGCGACATGTGGTTTACCCGAAGTAGTGGGTCATTCATGAGGCAAAAGGTTCAATAATTATGAAAATAACAGAAGTTAAAATCTATCCGGCAAAAGAAAGTGGCACACGTTTGAAAGCGTATGCAACAATCGTATTTGAAAACGCCTTTATCGTCCGTGATTTGAAAGTCATTGAAGGGGAAAAAGGTCTCTTTGTTTCTATGCCTTCACGTCGTAGAAAAGATGGTTCATTCAGAGACATAGCTCATCCACTTAATGGTGATATGCGCAAACATATCGAAGAAAGTATCATTAATGAGTACAAGTCTCTTGAAAAATCAGGTAGACTTAACTCAGCTAGTTCTGAATCGGATGATTATTCTTTCGATAACAACTAAAAAATTTAGTTGGGGCGTCGCCAAGCGGTAAGGCACCAGGTTTTGGTCCTGGCACCGGAGGTTCGAATCCTTCCGCCCCAGCCATAAAATTAACCGGCACTCGTTGCCGGTTTTTTTGCGTCCATTTTTTTGATTAGTAATGCGTATACTTGTTAAGTTTGGCAAAAAATTCTATAATTAGAGCCAAACATAAGATTTTAAACAACCTTTAGCTCTAAAGCTGCTAATAAGAAGGGGGCAGGGCGTATGAAAAAAAGATTCCTCAATGAATTGTTAAGGTCTAATCAGACCGTATTTTCGTTTAAGGAACTTCTTCTTCAGTTTAGAACTGATGATGTTAAAACCCTTACATCAAAATTAAGTTATTATGTGAAAAATGGTGAATTGCATCATATTCGGCGAGGACTGTACTCTAAAAATACTGCGTATAATCGCTTTGAACTTGCAACAAAAATACTTACTCCTTCCTATATAAGCTTTGAGACAGTTCTTAGTGCGGCAGGAATAATTTTTCAGTATTCGAGTCAGCTTTCTATTGCTTCGTATCAATCACGAGATATTCTTTGTGATGGACATGTTTATTCCTTTAGAACTATAAAACCAATTATTCTCACGAATACCTTAGGAATAGAAATTCTTACTACCTACAGCATAGCATCACCAGAAAGAGCTTTTTTAGATATTATTTACCGCCATAAACAATATCATTTTGATAACCTAGAGCCATTAGATTGGCATAAAGTGTATGAATTGTTACCAATCTATGGGAACAATAAAAGCATGCAAAAAAGAGTTGTCCTCTACCATGACTCGTTTAAAAAATTTATGGGAGAATAAATCATGACATTAGATATAACGGTTCATAAAAATATCTTAACTACCATACTTAAAGATATTTTCACCAATCAGTTTATTGCTCCCTATTTGGGGTTTAAAGGAGGAACAGCTGTTCTTTTTTTTTATAACTTAAATCGTTTTTCCGTTGACTTGGATTTTGATCTTTTGGATGAAAAAAAAGAAACGATCGTTTTTGAAACTATCAATGCTTTGTTAAAAAATTATGGCCAGGTTAAAACAGCAGGGAAAAAGCGTTATAACGATATTTTTATACTTTCATATAAAGATAAATTGGAAAATGCTCAAAATCTAAAAATAGAAATCAACAAAAGAATTTTTGGATCTAGCTACGAAGTAAAACACTATTTGGGCATAAGCATGCAAGTAATGGTCAAGGGTGATATGGCCGCTCACAAGCTTGTTGCTATGCATGAACGAATTGGTAAAACCAATCGCGATATTTTTGATGTTTGGTTTTTCTTTCATAACAATTGGCCAATAAATACTAAAATAGTTGAGAGTAGAACCGGTATGTCTTACAGAGATTTTTTACAAACCTGCATTGACGATTTAAGCAAAATAGGTAACCGTGGAATTCTTTCGGGTATTGGAGAGCTTTTAGATGACAAGCAAAAAACCTGGGCAAAATCGAAATTATTATCGGAAACTTTATTTTTATTAAAATTAGCTCTTAGCGCTTATCCGGAAGAATCTAAATAAGGATAATCCTTCCACCCTAGCCATAAAATTAACCGGCACTCGTTGCCGGTTTTTTTGCGTCCATTTTTTTGACGATGGAAGGAGTCTAGTAAGACTACTTTTTTATTGCTGGTACGGTTAAAATGCTTACTGGGTTTGTTTTTATTACCTTTGCAGCTTGACTAGGTCTTTTCTGTCTGTATTGTTATAGCTGTGTCGATTGTATTTAAAATAAAAGGTTTTTATGAAAAAGTTATTACTAAGTTTGTTATGTGTTTCAACTGCTTTCTGTGCTGAGAAACAATCAGCTTGTATTGTAGACTATGAACAGCCGCACAAAGATTTCGTTATGGAAATTTGTTTTCAGGATCCATTACAATTTTTTGGAGGAAGTCAGTTGGTTTCCAATGGTGCGTGGTCAATGGAGCAATTTATTGAAACAAATAGACAAACTATGGAACAGATTTTTGCTGATTCATTACGAGTGAAAAGAGTTATGGTTGAATCAGGAAGAGTTGTTGGATTTTTAGAATTTTTTAAGACACAAGAACAAAGCTTAGAATCAGTAAAAAGACAAATGAATCTATCTCCTGAGCAAGAAGCTCAGATAGTGGCTATGATGCCGAATTTAAAGAAAACTGATGCTGAGTGTGAGACCTTTGTCTTACTAGAATGCCTTGTGGTTTCTAGGGACTTCAGGCGCCGAGGATACGCAAGATCTTTACTTAACGATTCCATTGAGTGCATTAAGCAAAAGTGGCCTATGGTTAAGCATGTTCAGCTTAATGTAAATGTAGCTAATGAAAATGCGAGAAAATTATATGAATCTGAAGGCTTTACACTATCTCCTAATCAACCACCGCATTTGGTTATGATGGGCGATGTCCAGTACGAAAAAGCTTTATAGATTCGGATACTTTTTTGCTTTAGGTATAAAATTAAGCGGCACTTGTTGCCGGTTTTTTTGCGTCTAATTTTTTGGTACGCTTTGAAAGTAAAAATTTTATAAGAGCTTATCCAAAAATTAACAAGTAAATAAAAATCAATGTCATCCCCAATGAGCGAGAAGCCAGGTCCGTATGGACGAGTGGCGATGAGTAAGTGGTACGGGGATCCAGAAGTAACGAGAAAAAATCATACGAAACACTCTCTGTTTCGCTGCGACTTTGTTCTCTGGGGATGACTGTAAAAAAACAAACGCAAAAGATAACTAAGGTAGTTTTCGGATAAGCTTTAAAGTAACAAGGAGTATGTATGAACTATAAAGCATTAGTAGTTGTGTGTATTGTAGCAGTAGTTGGGGTAGCAGTAGGAAATTCTATGAAATCAGTACACAATTCTGAGGTAAAAAAAATATAAAAATTATTTTAGGTTCTACTCGCGAAGGTCGTTCTTCTGAAAAAATTGGGCAAGTGTTGCTGCAGATGGTTTCTAAGCGAACTGATATCGACATTCAGTTACTTGATCTTAAAGAGTATGCGTTGCCATTTTTGAATGATTCAGTTGCTCCTATGATGAGAAAAGGGGAAATTACTGATCCAGTCTTAAAAAAATGGTCTGATGCCGTAACGCAAGCCGATGCGTTTATTATGGTGGTGCCTGAATATAATGCAGGGTATCCAGGAGTTTTAAAAAATGCACTCGATCTTTTGTATAAGGAATGGAACAATAAACCGGTTGCGTTTGTAGGTTGTTCTGGTGGGCCAAGTGGCGGTGCTAATGCGATTTCTCAATTAAAACAAGTGGTTAAAGAATTAAAGATGAAGCCAGTAGCTATTGAACTTTTGATTCCTTTTTCTTGGAAAGCGTTTGATAAGCAAGGGCAATTAGTTGATGAAGCGCAAAGTGAAAAGACAATAAACTTGATTATTGATCAGCTTGTTGCTGGTTAATAATTCTTGCGCCCTGGCCATATAATTAACCGGCACTTATTGCCGGTTTTTTTGCGTCCAGGGCTTTTTTTAGCCTGCAGAGTTCTTGATAGTCTTTTCGTTCTCTATAGTTTTAACAAAGGCGGATGGTGTGAGGGTTGAATTCATTATGAAAAAGAAAAAACCGACATAAATATGCCGGCTTTTGTATGTATAGCAAGATGTATGTTTTGAACGCTATGAATTGAATTTTAATTTTTTTTTGAACCGGTTTTATTTTCTACAAAATCCTGAGCACGACGCTCGAGAATTGGTTGTATTTTTGCGCAATCAAGATGATGACGGGGAATTGTGCAGAGGAATTTTTTGTGCACAGCACACCCTAAGCGAAAAGTCAGTCCGAACTTTGCCATCGTGGATTTTATACTATCTGGGTTGGACAGTTCTGGAAACTCCTTACACCATTCTTCCATAAGCTTTTCTCCTTCAGCATCTAGAAAGGAAAGCATTTCAGGTAATCGAGAAAGGTGAAGGTCACGTGATCGCAAAAGGTCAGGGTTTTCAAAGTAAGCACACAAAGTTTCTTGAGGAATTATGCTCACGGCAAGCATAATGACTAAAAAAGTTTTTTTCATAGAATTTCCTTTATTAATTGATTATTAAAAATAGGATTTACGAGAATCCAATACCATTAATAATATTCCTTTTTGGAATAATAACAACAGGTGGTTTTCTGAAAATAAGCTTATCGCGCTAGTTTTTTAGCTTTCTGGGTGGGGGCAGTTGTTTTTTTGCTTGAATTTTTTGTTTTTATTTGAAGTAATTTAATTTAAATAGAGTAGTTTATGTTTAAAAAAATAAGAGGTGTTATATGAAAAAATTATTAATAAGTTTGTTATGTGTTTCAACTGTTTTTTGTGCTGAGCCGCAATTTGATATTGTTGATTATAATCCGTCGCATAAAGATGCTGTCGTTGAGATTGTTTTTGAAAACCCAGAAACGCTTGGGGGGATGACAAGTGCTGTAGTCAAACCTTATTGGGATTTTTATATTGAATGGCATAAAAATAAAATAGAAGAAAGTCTTGTAGATCCATTAGTAATCAAAAAAGTTATCGTTGATGATTCTGGAAAAGTTGTAGCCTTTATTTTTTTTCTAAAGAAAGAGAGAGAAGTTTAGAATCATTAAAAGATGAAATAGATAGTGATCAAGAAAAAGAAATGCTTGTGGCGCTGGGTGTAAAAAGAACAGATGCTGAGTGTGATGACATTGCTAATCTGGGTGTTTTAGCAGTTTCAAGGGATTTTAGGCGTCGTGGATATGCCAAAGCTTTAATTAATCACGCAATTACTTTCTTTAGAGAAAATTTCCCAAGGATTAAATATATGGATATTCATGTCAATGAATCTAATTTTGGCGCAAGAAGCTTGTATGAATCTCAAGGCTTTTCACTATCCCCTGTTAGAACATCACATTTTATTAATATGGAAACACTTATTTATGAAAAATACCTCTAGGTATTTACGCCTTTTCTTTTTTTAGAGCCCTTATAAAAAACCGGTAACAAGTACCGGTTTTTTTATGTTTATAAATTCTTTTTTTTATTGATTGTTCCCTATAGAGTTAAGAAAAAAGAACTTATTTTAAAGGGAGAACTGATGACATTTTTAATAGTAACCTTAGTGGCTGTTCAAGTGGTATTATTGGCGTTGCTTGTGCTGCGTGATTGGATACAGCTTCCTGCAGTTGGTGGAAAAAAGCTTAATGATATTGAGGCAATTTGGCAGGAAAATACACGCGCATCGTTAGTGTTTGTTATAGTCGTTGAATCACTCTTTGTTGGGGGTGCTTTGCTGGGAACTGCTTGGTTTGGATTTCGTCATCAAATGCCAGAAGCATTTGTTCATTATTTGGTATTGGTGTATGGAATTTTTATGTATGAATCTATTGCGACGTGGTACAAACCGATGATCTTTGGAAGTTCTTCTGATGCGGCGGCAAAATGTAAAAGAGTGTATGGACAGACCCATCATATATTTTTTCGTGATTTTGATGGAGTGTGTCCAAATACCGTTTATGTAGTGATACATTTTTTACTCTTATTAACCATCGCGCTCATTTTTTTGTGGGCTTACGAATTTATAGGTGAACAACTTGTTTTAGAAGTTTTAGATACTGCAGCTTTATTATAAAAATGTTCTTATTGAGAGGTTTGAGGTTGTTTTAAGTAAGAAAAAAAGTGAGTCGGGATCACTATTGTTACTCTGATCGATATTCATCAACAAGTTCTTTTACCGCATTTACAATAAGTTCCGGCTCTGACCATAAAATCGTATGACCGCTTTTTGCAGCAATGATATGTTTTCCTCTACTTGATTTAGTAACTAAATCTTTTTGCAGTTTCATCCAGACTTCTTCGTGCGCTTTTGTAAGATACGGCCACATTTTTTGAGCATCACATTTTTCGTCGATTGCCTTTCCTCGACTGATAACAATGAGTGGTTTTTTTGAAAAAAGATTTGATTTTTGCATAAGTTGGTTATGGCTTTCTGTTATGTGTCGCATCTCTTGTCCGCGTGTGTATATCGCGTGTGGGGAAAGTAAACGTGCAAGAAAGGTTCCTTTAATTGATGTTGGAATAGTGGAAATTCCATTTTTAAGAAGTGAATATAAATAGACAGCTCTGATACCAGTAAAATTAGAAACATTCTCTAAGTTATATGTATGTAAAAATGAATGCCAATATCGTTGTGTCCAGGGGAGTAGCTGATAATGTTGATCATGAAATGTTTTTGATATTTCTAAAATATGTTCATGGGAAGAGTCGACGAGTACCAGTCCAAAAACTTCATTCGGATAGGTGTTTGCGTATAATTGCATAACCAATCCTCCGAATGAATGACCTACTAAAATGTACGGTTTTGGTGCTCCTACTGTTTCAAGCAGCGTGTGCAGTTCACGTACCATGTTGCAGCTTGTGCGTGGTGAAGGGCTTTTTTCACTCCAGCCAAGGCCTGCTCTATCGTAGCTGTAGACATGGGAGAATGTGGCAATTTTTGGTTCTACCAGGTTCCATACGAGTGAAAAACAAGCAAAGCCTGCATCTAAAATAACAGTAGGGGTTCCTGTACCACTTTCGGTGATGTGCAGTTTGTATCCGCCGATATCGACTAATTTTCCTGGTGCTGGATAATTTTTATCTTGATAGGTGGTTATTGTTTGATATATAAAGCTGGCAACTGAGAGCGCTATGATCAGGATCATGAGAGCGACAATGAATTTGCGTAATAACAATATGGGACTCCTTGATAGTTAAAAGTATTGAGGATGAGAAAAGAGGTTTTTTTGATTTAAAATAAAACAATAAGTCGTGCAGTAAGGGCAATTGCGTTTGGTTTGCTGTTTGGAATTCCTGGAGTGGGAATATAGGTTAACGCACCAACAAAATAAGAATTTTTAATTAGATACATCTGATAGTAGCTTTGAAACATGAGTTCGCGCTTGCGTGTGAACAATGCAGAATTAAGCCAGGCAAGAGCCATACCGATACCCATCGAGTCTTCTGGTCGATTAGGAATTAAACTAAAACCTGTGGCGCCAAGGCCCAAGTATTTGGGGAAGGGCAAAGTTTTAGAATTGTTAACACCAAACTGATAAAACATCGAGATACCGCTATTATCAACACCACAATTTTTAAGCCATAATCGTTGCGATCCAAAGAGATAAAATCCTTGCGCACCTTTTTCAGTAATGCCTGTTCCTGTTGATAAAAGGCCAGTCTGCCACCATCCGCCAAGGGCGAACATACCAGGTTTATTTTGTGATCCTAATTTCCATGATTGCCCGCCCTCCACGATGTTAAATCGATAACTATTAATGGTGGGCATTGGTTTTATACCTGTTTGTACACCACGCGCTAAGTTACCATCGTAAAGACCGTAAGAAAGGTAGGTGTTTTCAAAGGGAAGGGCTGTGGCAGTGACACCATAGGCAGAGTTGTAGTAGCCAGGCAATACTCCAAGAATGGATGAGTTTACAAATATTGGAGTGAAGAGTAAGCCGGTTACTGCTGGAATAGCGAGTGATTTATCTTGTGTCATGACAGGACGAATAACGTTGTTAAAGTCATAGGTTGGTACTGTTTTACCAAAACGGAGTATTAGTTTTTCATCAAGAAATGTTTGCCGGTACCACAGTTGATACAATTCAGAGCGGTTGAGTGGATAGGGTCCAGGAAGACTGTTATATCCTTGGGCAGACCCAGCATAGCCGTTAACGTTTTGGGCATTGAATTGTAAAAAATCAAGACCAATAGAACCACCTTCAACACCGGTAGCCTTGTACATATCGATATTTAAACTCAGAATTAAAAGGCCATCAGCGCTGACACGTTTTGGACGAGGGCTGCGCATTCCACCATGTGCCAAAAAGTTGACGTCACCAATTAACATGCCGCCTAATGTAACTCCAGATGATTCTTTTACACCAAGCCAACGACCTAATGCCCCCGTACCGGTAGTGATATCAACGGCAGCTGAGTTGGCACTTATGCTCAGATCGGGAGCCGTTACTGCTTTTTCTTTTTTTATACTTTTTTTTTCTTTCTTTACTGGTTCTGTAGCTGTGCTTATTGTGTTGATAGAAAGCAGTAGTATGAAAAAATACATTTGACGATTCATGATTATAAAAATCGGCTAAGAAGCCAGCACGAAACAAGGCTTACTATATAGAATATTATTACTACAGAAGCGCCAAGGGTATCGCGCCAGAGAGTGCGCGGTTTTTTGGTATCAAGCCACCAGTTAAAACGTCCTATAAGCCAAGGAACTGTTACGCTACTCAGAAGAATGGTAGAAAGAGCGTTACCAAAAAATAATGCAAGCCAGAAAGGTAAGCCTGCTTTCATAAGTGGATTTTGAATAAAAGAAAAAAGAAAAACAATCGGATACAGTGTTAATAGAACGAGCATATTTTCTTTCCATGCTTGACCATCTGCATCACCAGCTCTTTTAAACCAAAAGTCAAAACCAACGTAAAGCTTTTCTACATGGCTTTCGGGAGTAAATGTTTTTAGTTGTTCAAGCATTTTTTTTCGTTCAGGTGAAGCAAGCCATGTTTCGAGATTTTTATCGTTATCAAAGGTCAGTAGTGTTATCCAATCATCGTTACTGCCTTGACGTGGGCGTTCTAATTTGCACCCAATAAACCCAGGGAATTTTGATTCTATAGGGGCAACGCTTGCTTGCCATTCAATAAATTTTTGTTCTACTTCAACAGGGACTTTTGTGGTAATAGAAGCAGTTACACTTACTTGATCGTGTTTGTTTTCTTCTACAAGATAGAGGTTGTTGATTCCTAAGAGATAGGGTGCTGATTCTGTTACTAAAGCTTGTCTTGCAGGAGATTGTATCCATGATTTTGCAGCTTCAAGAGTAGTAAAATAGCAAATAGCAACCCAATCAAGAGTGAGTGGTGGATTAGGTTTTTGTATGTCCGAACTGATGTATCCAGGAAAGGTTGCAATAACATTATTTATCCATTGCTCAAAGAGAGCGTTTTTGTCCGGCTTGACTCGATTTTGTGTGACTAACATTACGCGTGAATTTGTACTCATACTAATCTTCTTTTTTTAAAAGGGATTTACTTTTACTTTAGTGCTGCATGGATTATTAAAAACAATAAAGAATGATTTTTTATAACTATGGACCTTTTGATACCGTACCTTTAAGGTAATGTACTACTCAATAAATGGGCTAAAGAAAGGTGTAGTATGTCGTACGTTTATGATGAAAAATTTATGAAACGAGCAATTGAATTGAGTGAAGAGGCTTCTATTATTAAAAAGACCGGCGGGGTTTTTGGGGCTGTTATTGTACGTGATGGAGTCATTATTGGTGAAGGCTCTAATCATGTTGTTTCAGAAAATGATCCAACCTGGCATGCAGAAGTTGCTGCCATTCGTGATGCATGCAAAAATGTAAAAGCTTTTGATTTAAAAGGCGCTATTTTATATACCAGTGCTGAATGTTGTCCAATGTGTTTGTGCGCTGCGTACTGGGCTAACATCGGGCATATTTTTTATGCATCTCATGTTGAAGACTCTTTGAAATATGGTGGATTTAAAGATGTCGATTTTTATCAACAAATGTGTAAGAAAAAAGAAGATCGCCGTGTTGGTATGACTGAAAAAATGCGCGCTGAGGCTGTAGAAGTGTGGAAGAAGTTTTCAGAAATGCCTGATCGTGCACGCTACTAAAAAATAACTTTCTCAAGTGTAATAAAAAAACCGGAATTTATTTCCGGTTTTTTGTATTTAATTTTTGAATCTTAAACTGTATATTCTAGTTAAACTGCATTTTCTAATCGAGCTCTTCCTTGACCTCTTTCGGGAGACTTTCCTCTTGCTCTCCGTCTGTCGCGAATGCTTTATATATAAAATCGCACCTGTGACTACGGCCGTAGATGATTCTAATTTTTTTTCGAAGAAGAAAATCTTCTATTTCTTGAGACTTTAATAAAAAATTTTTAAAAGTGCGCGACTGTATCAGAGCATATTTTTTACAAATAAAGTTCGATGTTTAAGGATGATTTAAAAATGTCCATTGGTAGACTAGTGAATATTATTAAAGTTAAGAAAGGATCTTTGTGTCTAAAATTTTGTATCTTGCTTCAAGCTCGCGTTCCCGCCAGGTTTTGCTTGAAGAAGCGCGTATTCCGTTTGAATGTATTGGCCATGGTGCTGATGAAGAAGCTGCTGATAGGGCTTTACCCTTTCTTGGTTTATTGCAACAAATAGCACGTGATAAAATGGATTATGCGTTATTAAAACCAGGTATGTATGAAGGGCAAGAAATTTTTGTCTTATCTGCTGATTCTATGGGGTACGATGCGCAAGGGGTAGTGCATGGTAAACCAACTGATCGGGAAGATGCGATTAAAAAAATAAAATCACTGGGTGACAAAGCCGTTACAGGAACTGCCTATTGCCTTGATAAAAAAAGATGGAATGGAAGCAGTTGGATAGTTATTGAGCGTCAAGAACGTGTGGTAGAGGCTGGTTATAGATTTGTAATTCCTGACCATTGGATTGACAGGTACTTGGAGCATTCATGGGCTATGATTGCTTCTGGGGCAATAGCGGTTGAATTTTATGGTGCTCAATTTCTT
>Ga0114967_10001212_pt1 | contig 21605 bp, 23 predicted proteins | sample M_130628_MF_Meta_FD_92639 | JGI IMG/M metagenome (GOLD analysis project Ga0114967, IMG submission 92639) | Freshwater microbial communities from Lake Montjoie, Canada to study carbon cycling - M_130628_MF_MetaG | ecosystem: Environmental > Aquatic > Freshwater > Lake | place: Lake Montjoie... | reverse complement strand
ATTGCAATTATTTTGAAGCAAAAGATAGGAAGTTAATTTAGGCAGTTTTAAAAACCAATTTTCATTTCAAAATATTGTTTCAGTACATTTATTTTCAGTTAAATAATTTAAGATGAAAATATCGGCTTCTATATATAGTGACAAAAAACGACCATTGAAAGATGTAATTCAAGATTTAGTAGAACACAATGTTGATTTGTTGCACGTGGATTGCAACGATGATTTGTCTGTTTTTGATGACATTCACGAAATTCGCACTTGGTGTAATATTCCAATTGATTTGCACATAATTACCGAAAATCCATCAAAATATATGGATTTATTGGTTGAAAATCCAGTTGAATATGTGACTTTTCAGTTCGAAGATTTGAAAGAGCCACTAATTTTTCCTGAGGAAGTTTCAGGTAAAAAAGGTTTGGCAATAATCACTCCAACTTCGATTGATGCATTTGATGCTTATGCTGAGTATGATTTTATTCTAATTATGGCAACGATTCCTGGGCAAAGTGGCGGTGTTTTTGATACTTGGAATTACTCTAAAATCAGATCTTTCAAGAAAAAATATCCTTCAAAATCGATTCATGTAGATGGTGGCGTAAACGCGGAAGTCTCATTTATTTTGAGAAATATGGGTGTAAGCAGTTCTGTTTCAGGGTCATATTTATTCAATGCACCAAGTATTGGACACGCTTTGATGAATTTAACTCAGCGAGATGTAACTTCTCATTTGAAAGTGAAGGATTTCATGACTCCAATCAATGAAACACCTTGTATTCAGTACATTGACCTGAATTTGAAAAATGTGCTGGAATGCATTGAAGCAGGTCAATTAGGATTTTGTATTGTCATCGGAGAAAACAACCAATTTAGGGGATTGATTTCTAACGCAGACGTTCGCAAAGGATTGATTAGGCAATTAGAAAATCTGTCGAATGTGGATGCGAATTCGATGGTGAATGAAAATCCTGTGACAATAAACGAAGAAAACACAGTCAACGAAATGTTGAACTTGATAAAAAAATGTCCTTTTCCAGTTATGTATCTTCCTGTAATCAATGAAGATAGAGAAGCAACGGGAATTGTTACATTTGTAAACTTGATTAAAAGTGAATTATGATATTACATTTAAAAGACAATGTAAGTGCGCAAGAAGCACAACAATTGGCTGACAAAATCAAAGCTTTTTACGTTCAATCTGAGGGAAAATCAGTTTTAATTACTGGCTCAGGCGTAAAAGAAATTCCAGCTGAATTAGACGGAAAAGTCGAAGATTCATGGGTTTTTGCAAACGACATTCAATTGGCTTCAAAAAATTACAGAAGCGAAACGAGAGAAGTTAAAATCGGTGGAATTACCATTGGCGGGAATACTAAAAATACTGTTTTAATCGGTGGTCCTTGTTCGGTAGAATCAGAAGATCAAATTCGTGAATCAGCAGAATTCTTGGTGAAATTAGGTTTAAGTACTTTGCGAGGTGGCTGTTACAAGCCACGAACAAGTCCATACAGTTTTCAAGGAATGGGATTGGACGGTTTAAAATTGTTGGCTAAAATGCGTGAAGATTACGGATTGAATGTAATTACCGAAGCGCGCGATGCAACACATATTGACGAAATTATTGAATATTCTGACGTGATACAAGTTGGCGCAAAAGCGATGTATGACCAAGGAATTTTGAGAGCTTGTGCCAAAACACAAAAACCTGTTTTAATCAAAAGAGGTTTTGGAACAACTTTACAAGAATTTGTGCAAGCAGCTGAATTTGTGCTTGCTGGAGGAAATGAAAACGTGATTTTATGTGAAAGAGGAATTAGAACTTTTGAAACAGGAACTCGATTTACCTTAGATTTGTGCGGAGTTGCTTGGTTGAAACATTACACTAATTTACCGATTATTTTGGATCCAAGTCACGCAATGGGTTATGCTTACGGAATTGCTGATTTAGCGCGGGCTTGCGTTGCAATGGGTGTTGATGGATTATTAATTGAAGCACATAGAAATCCGAAAGTTGCGAAATCTGATGCTTCTCAGCAGTTGACACATCCTGAATTTGAAGCTTTGTTGAATTCACTTCAACCTGTGGCAAACAGCGTTGGTTACAAAATGATTTAATGATTTTTCTAGAACAAAACACCAAAGGAATTTGCAGAAAATTCGGCCTAGATTTCAATGAATTATTAGCCGATTTTCAAGTTGACTCCATTTTTGAGTTGGGAATTGCTGATTTAGAGGCATTTTCTGACGAATATGAAATCGATTTGCAGTCTTTGCTTTTCAAACCATTGTTCAGAACAGATGAATTGACCATGAAATTAGCAAATATAAAAATGTTGATTTTAGATGTTGATGGTGTGATGACAGACGGAGGAATGTATTTTGCTGAAAGCGGAGATCAATTCAAAAAGTTCAATACCAAAGACGGAATGGGAATTATTCATTTGGTTAAAAAAGGATTTCAAGTTGGTATAATTTCAGCTGGTTTTAAAGATGTTGGAGTGAGCGCAAGGGCTGAAATGCTGGGGATTCAGCGTTGTTACGTTGGCCGAGAACCCAAAATAGACATTCTAAAAAAATGGTGCGAGGAATTAAAATTTAATTTGGATGAAATCGCAATGATTGGCGACGATATCAATGACTTAGAAATTATGCGACAGATAGGATTCAAAACTTGCCCCAAAGATGCCGTTGAAGTTGTTAAAAAAGAGGTAGATTTGATACTGTCAATGAAGGGTGGCGAAGGATGTGTGAGAGAATTTATCGACAATTATTTAGAAATAGTTCCATTAGGCAGTTTATAGCCACAATTTCTAAAGAAGAAAAAATAATATGAAAAAAATTAAATTAGGAATTGCAAAAGAAGGCAAAGTTCCACCTGACTTTCGAGTTCCTCTAACCCCAAAACAATGTAAACTTGTTGAGCTTAAATTTCCAAATGTGGAAATAATCGTTCAAAATAGTCCAATAAGAACGTTCAAGGATGAATTGTATATTGAGCAAGGAATCAAAGTACAAGAAGATTTGTCTGAATGCGACATAATAATGGGTGTAAAAGAATTCAAAAAAGATGATTTAATCCCCAATAAAAGATATATTTTCTTTTCTCATACAATTAAAAAACAACCTTATAACCAAAAATTACTTCAAACCGTTCTTCAAAAGAAAATCCAGTTGATTGACTATGAAGTGATGAAAAATAAAACGGGAAAAAGATTGATTGGTTTTGGTCGATACGCTGGAATTGTTGGTTGTTACAATGGTTTCAGAGCTTTTGGAATGAAAAATCAAACTTTTCAATTGAAAAAAGCTTCAGAATGCGAAAATCGAATCGAACTTGAAAATGAATTGAAAAAAGTGCAACTTCCCACAAATACTAAAATTGTTTTAACTGGTTTTGGTAGAGTAGGTTATGGCGCTAGAGAAATAATGGATTTATTGCCAATCATGGAAGTGAGTCCTGCGGAATTTTTGAATGACAATTTCGATAAACCTGTTTTCACACACTTGGATGTAGAAGATTATTTCACGCCAATTTCAGGGAAAGAATTTGATAAAAAGCATTTTTATGCGCAAGGAAACGAATACAAATCTATCTTCGGTAAATATGCCAATGAAGCAGATATGTACATTGCTTGTCATTTTTGGTCAAGTCCTTCACCTTATATATTAACTGCGGACGATTTACGAAATGAAAAATCTAGATTGAAAGTTGTTGCGGATGTTTCTTGCGATGTTGCTGGTCCGATAGCTTCAACTATTAAAGCAAGTACAATTGCTGATCCTATTTTTGGATACGATCCGCAAACGGAAGAAGAAACAAATTTCATGGACGAAAACGCAATTGCAGTAATGTCTGTTGATAATTTGCCGTGCGAACTTCCAATGGATGCTTCTGAAGATTTTGGAAATGAATTGATTAAGCATATTTTTCCAGCATTGTTTAACGAAGATCCCGACAATATTATTGGGCGAGCTTCAGAAACAAATTTGAATGGCGAATTGACGGAATATTTCAATTATTTGAGTGATTATGCAAATTACGTTGCTGTTAATTAAGCGTCAATTTGTATCTTGTAACTCAAATTTGAACTATGGAGAAGGGTAACAAAAAGATAATCAGAGGTTGGGTGTTTTATGATTGGGCAAATTCTGTTTATAATTTGGTCATTTCATCAGCGATTTTTCCTTTGTTTTATGATTTTAAAACCAAGGCAGCTTTTATCAAAGCCGATCAACATTTGGGAGACAATGTTTCCAGTGAAACGATTCAAACTTTAGTGAAAGAAATTCCTGAAGGAACTTATATTCCCGTTAATTTTTTCGGTTGGGAATTTTCTTCCTCTGTTTTATATTCATTTGTTCTATCTCTCTCTTTCTTAGTTGTTTCTTTTCTTTCGCCATTGCTTTCTGGTGTCGCAGATTACAGTGGAAGCAAAAAGAAATTCTTGAAATTTTTCTGCTATTTAGGTGCGTTTTCCTGTATGTCATTGTATTTTTTCGATACAGACCACATTGAACTTGGATTTCTTTCAGTATTTTTAGCAAGTATCGGATTTTGGAATAGTTTGGTGTTTTACAATGCCTTCCTTCCCGAAATCGCAGAAGTGAAAGACCACGACAAAATTTCTTCCAAAGGCTTCACAATGGGCTATTTTGGATCTATGTTGCTGTTAATTATTTGTTTGATTTGGATGAAAGTGTTCAATTATCCAACCGCTTGGTGTTTTGTTTTTGTAGGCATTTGGTGGATTGGATTTTCACAAATTACTTACCGCGTTTTACCTAATAATGTGTACAACAAGAAACCTGAAAAAGGAATTTTGTGGCGTGGTTTCAAGGAATTAAAATTGGTTTTCAAAGATTTCCGTAAAACGAAAAGATTAAAGAAATACTTATATGCGTTTTTCTTTTTCAATACTGGCGTGCAAACAGTAATGCTGATGGCAACCATTTTCGCAAACAAAGAAATTGCGTGGCCTAACGATTCTGGAACAACAGGATTAATTATCGCCATTTTGTTGATACAAATTTTAGGCGCTGCAGGAGCATTTATCATGTCAAAAGTTTCTGCAAAAATTGGCAATATCAAAACATTAATTATTTCAGTTTCAATCTGGATTTTGATTTGTTTAGCTGCATTTATTGTCGAAACTCCAGTTGAATTTTACATGCTAGCTTCATGTGTTGGATTAGTTATGGGTGGTGTTCAAGCAATTGCACGTTCAACTTATTCTAAGTTTTTGCCAGAAACAACAGATCACGCGAGTTATTTCTCGTTTTACGATGCAACTGAAAAAATCGGAATTGTATTGGGAACCTTGTTTTTCGGTATGGTTGAAATGTTGACAGGATCGATCAGGTATTCAATTATTTCTGTTGCTTTGTTTTTTGTTTTAGGATTGATTATGTTGTTTCTCGTTCCAAAAAATGAAGTTGAAATCGAATTAAAAGACAAGTAATCGATTGGTATTCCTATGAATCAAACTTTCACTTTCAATCAAAAAGTAAAACTGCTATTTAGTTTGCCAGTTATTATCGCTGCATTGGGCTATTTTGTAGATATTTACGACTTATTACTTTACAGCATTGTTCGCATTCCAAGCGTCACAGAATTGGGTTACAATCCAGATACTCTGGGTCCAATTATCAATAGTTGGCAAATGGGCGGTTTGTTGGTTGGCGGAATTCTCTGGGGCGTTTTGGGCGATAAAAAAGGTCGATTGTCAGTTTTGTTTGGTTCAATTATCACCTATTCATTAGCAAATATAGCTTGTGGATTTCTTCCAAACATCAATTTCATGGACAAAGGAAATGCATATTTGATATTGCGTTTCATTGCTGGAATTGGTTTGGCTGGAGAATTAGGCGCTGGAATTACACTTGTCTCTGAATCTTTACCCAAAGAATTAAGAGCCATTGGAACTTCATTGGTTGCTGGATTTGGCTTATTTGGTGCTGTCGTTGCCAAATTTACAGTCGAACTTTCCGGTCATTGGTCAATCGCTTATTTTGTAGGTGGCGGAATGGGACTTTGTCTACTACTTCTGCGTGTTGGTGTCATTGAATCAGGAATGTACAAACATGTGAAAGCAGATTTACACATTAAAAAAGGAAATTTTTGGATGTTTTTTACCAATTGGAATCGGTTCGTAAAATACATGAAATGCATAGGAATAGGACTTCCTACTTGGTTTTGCATTGGTATTTTAGCGACTTTGGGAAATCAATTTGGCGAAGCAATGGGAATCAAAGAAAAAATTGATCCAGGTTTGGCGATTATGTGGGCGTATATCGGAATTTCTGCTGGAGATTTTATGAGCGGTTTCATCAGTCAATGGCTAAAATCAAGAAAAAAAGCCATTTTAGGAATGATGATTTTCACAGCTGTTGGCGTTGTTTTAATGCTTTTTAGTGGTATTAAATCTGCGAAAATGTATTATTTCTATTGCACTTGGCTAGGTTTGGGAACGGGCTATTGGGCTATGTTCGTGACGGTTGGCGCTGAGCAATTTGGCACTAATATCAGATCTACAGCAGCCACAACAATTCCCAACATGGTGCGCGGAACGGTCGTTTTAATGACTTGGTTCTTCTTGAGTTTTAAGGTTTCCTTAGGTGTAATTATTGCAGGTTCGATTTTAGGTTTAGTGTGTTTTTTAATTGGGATTTATTCAACAATTACCATTCCAGAAACACACGACAAAGATTTAGATTTCGTGGAATAATTAATCCACTTTCCGAATTATTTTACAAGGATTGCCCGCTGCGACAACATTTGCAGGAATTGATTTTGTGACAGCACTTCCAGCCCCAATTACGGAATTTTCTCCAATTGTTACGCCCGGATTTACTACCGTATTTCCGCCAATCCAAACATTATTTTCTATGATAATCGGTTTGGCAAATTGAAATAATTTTTTCCTGTTCTCAACATCAATTGGATGTCCAGAAGTGTATAAACTCACATTGGGACCAAAAAGAACATGATCTCCAATTTTAATGGATGCGCTGTCAAGAAAAGTACAATTGTAATTGGCGAAAAAGTTTTTCCCGATGCTAATATTATATCCATAATCACATCTGAAAGGCAATTCAATAAAAACATTTTTACCTAAACAATTAAAAATTAAGCTCAAAATTTCTGATTTTTCTTTGAAATTGTCCGGTTCCAATTGATTGAGTCGATAAAGTAATTTTTGGACTACTTGCCGCTCATTGGAAAGAATTTGATCAAACGACTGATACAACTCACCAGCCAACATTTTTTCTTTGTTTGTCTGCATTACAAATGTTTCATTGATTGTTAGAAAATCACTTTTCAAAACCATAAAATTAAGCTTTAATTCTCTTACCTTTGTCGTTCAAAATCTATTTCATGGAAATCAATTTTCATAAATATCAGGGAACAGGGAATGACTTTGTAATGCTCGACAACCGTGATGGAAAATACAATCAACTCACAATTGCTCAAATTCAAATGATTTGTGATCGTCGCTTCGGTATTGGCGCTGACGGATTGATTTGTATTAACAAGCATGAAAATTATGATTTTGAAGTAGATTACAGTAATTCAGACGGTTCCAAAAGTTTTTGCGGAAATGGAGCAAGGTGTTCCGTTGCATTTGCTTCTTCTCTTGGGATTGATTGTGAAAGTATTACGTTTTTAGCCATTGACGGTGAACATCAAGCCAAATTGGCTGCTAAAACAATTTCAATCCAAATGAAAAATGTAATTGAAGTCAAGGAAATTGAAGAAGATTTTGAATTAAACACAGGTTCGCCGCACTACATCCGATTTATCGAAAATGATGAAATTTTGAATATTGTTGATTTTGGAAAATTAATCCGTTATTCACCAAATTATCAAGAAAATGGAATTAATGTGAATGTAGTGCAGCAAAATGGAAATGTAATTCATGTCAAAACGTATGAACGCGGTGTAGAAGATGAAACATTGTCTTGCGGCACGGGCGTTACTGCTGCTGCAATTGCATGTGCATACAAGGGACAGCAATTGGGTTTTAGTGAATATGACATCACTGTCAAAGGCGGAAAATTGAAAGTTTCTTTTGTCTCTGAAAATAATTTATCGTTCACAAATATATGGTTATCAGGACCTTCGGAGTTTGTTTTTAAAGGAACGATGCATGTATAATGGAATGATTGATTCTTGGAAAAACACTAAAAATGAAGATTTCAAACAAGGAATTTTTCTGTGGGTTTTTCATGCAGATAAAATTCCGCCACACATAGGTATTTCCAAAGATGGATTTTATTTCAGCCTCAAAGTTTCTGGGAAAGACGAATTTGTCTCTGTGGAAAAAATTAGCAAGTTGTTGAAAACAAAAAAGATTCCCACATTGGTAATCAAAACTTCGGAAAACAGCATCAAAAACAGACAATTAGATATCGTTTTTAAAAAGTATCAAACTGCCAATTCCGATGGATTGACTTGTTTGACTCCGATAATTGAAATTTATTTCTCTGAAACAAAAGATTTAATTCTCATAGAATTATTAAACTTGCTGAACGAAGCAGGCGTGATGGAAACCATTTATGGGATCAATTTATCTGCCGATTATAAAGGAATTCCCGCGTATTCTAGACAAGATATTCAAAATAGATTATACCAATTAAAACATGCTAAAAGGTAGTAAAATTCACTTAAGAGCCATAGAACCGGAGGATGCTGCGAAAGTTTTGATATGGGAAAACAATCCCAAAAATTGGCGCGTGAGTGGCACCGAAGCACCTTATTCGATGCATGGCATTTTGGATTACATCAATAGCATTCATAATTTCCGACAAAGTGGCGAAATGAGGCTGATGATTTGCTTGAATGAAACCAATGAGGCAGTCGGAACCTTGGATTTATTTGAAGCGAATTTCAAGCACGGAAGAGCAGGAATTGGGATTTTAATAGCCGAAGAAAAAGAAAGAAACAAGGGTTTTGCTAGAGAAAGTTTAGAGATTTTAATTGAGTATTGTAAATTAATTTTCGATTTCCATACTTTGACAGCCAATGTTTTAGAAGATAATATCTCAAGTATTCATTTATTTGAAAGTGTAGGTTTCGAATTGGTCGGAACAAGAAAAGAATGGTTTTTGGACCAAGGAAAAAGGATAAACGAAAGAATATATCAATTATGTTTAAAAAAGTAGGAATTGGTTTGCTCGTCGTTGGAGCAATTGGAATCGTGGCTTTTTGGCCAAAGATTTCAGTTTATTTGGCTGGAATGAAAGCCACGGAAAATGAAAAAACAGCTGCATTTTATTTTGATTCCTCCAAAGGTTTAGTAGGTTTGGCAAATCAATTAGAAAATGAAAAAATTATCGCCAATAGAGACGCTTTTTTGAAAGTTGGTGAATACAAAAATCTAGATGCTAAAAGATTGGCTTCTGGCAAATATGAGATTGAATCAGGCACAAGTTACAGAACTTTGTTGAACGGTTTTACCAAAAACTCAGCGGGAAATGGAAATGCGGAAGTTGAAGTCGAAGTAACTTTCAATAACTGTCGCGATGTTTATCAAATGGCTGGAAAAGTCGCTAAATGTTTGATGATTGACAGCGCCGATTTGGCTGTTATGTTGACCAATGATTCAACCTTGGAAAAATTTGATTTTACTTCAGAACAATTGCCAGCATTGTTTTTACCGAATACATACAAAATGTTTTGGGACACAGATGCAGATCAATTTTTGGTTCGCATGGCAGATGAATTCAAAGATTTTTGGACATCTGAAAGAAAGTCAAAATTGGCAAAAATCGGTTTAAATTCACCATCAGAAGCAGTAACATTGGCAAGTATTGTTTATTCTGAGCAATCAAAAAATGCTGATGAATGGCCAATTATCGCAGGTTTGTATTTAAACAGAATAAATCAAGGAATTCGCTTGCAATCAGATCCAACTTTCAAATTTTGCTGGGGAGACCAATTGAATGGCGTTCAACGTTTAACTTATGAACACAGAGAAATTCAATGTCCATACAATACTTATTACAACGACGGTTTACCTCCTGGTCCAATTTGTATTCCACCAACACAAGTAGTTGATGCAGTATTAAATAGAGATAACAACAACTATATTTTCATGTGCGCCAAAGCAGATTATTCCGGTAAACATGATTTCACAGTTGGCTACGCCGAACATGCAGCAAATGCCAAGAAATTTCAGAAGTGGCTGTCACAGCAATAAGAAAGAAAAAAATACAAATTCAAAATATGCACAAATGTTGCCAGCGGCACCAAACATCCGTGGCGGAATATGGGCATGAATCCATTTTTGGCATGAATTTTTGATTTAGAAGATCGCAAAACGAAGCAACGAAAATCAAATTTGAAAATCATGCCAAAAAACCTTTTTACATTTTTTTTCACCACATCAAACCCCAGGTTTCACGACACATTCCAAATATTTATTTTCCAAATTTTATAATAACTAGAATTTTTGGTTCGTTTTATGATAAAATAGTGTAACGAATTATAAAGTTTGCATTATTTGATTGTAAAGTCTGCAAGCTTTACATGCATAAAACCAAAAATAAAACCAGAAATCATGACAGTTAACCCATTGTATCACCACACACACGAGCGTCTTGAGGAGGAGCAAGTGTGGATACAGCAAGCTAAAAGCAACCCTGAGTTGTTTGGTCCGCTGTACAAAAAATACCATGAGCCAATTTTTCGGTACATTCATCAAAGGATGGATGACACTGAAATGGCATTTGATGTTACGTCACAAGTATTTATGAAGGCATTAAATAACATTCACAAATATGAGAATAGAGGAGTACCATTCGGTTCTTGGTTGTATAGAATCGCTAAAAGTGAATTGTTTCAATCTTTCAGAGATAAGCAAGCACGCAGAACAGTGAATATTGAAAGTGTTACTTTGTTTGAAATGATGGATGAAATGGACGAAGATCAATCTGAAATAAATAAAAAGATTCTTTTTCGTGCGTTGGGTAAATTGAAAGAAGAGCCACTGCAATTGCTTGAAATGCGTTTTTTTGAAAGACGTTCTTTTAAAGAGATTGGTGAAATTTTAGATATTACAGAAAACAACGCCAAAGTGAAGTGTTTTAGAGCGTTGGATAAATTAAAAAAATATTTTTATGAGAAATAAAAAGCATCATTTTAAGATTCCTTTCTTCCCGCTGGCGGAGAGGAATCATCCTTTAATTAAGACAAAACAAGACCTTTTGAACATCAATTTAGATCAGTTTTGTGATTTTCAACCTTTATTTAATTCGTGCAGATGAATAATAGAAAAATGAATCTGGATCGCCCCAACCTAAATTCAGAGCAAATCAGCGCAAGGCAAAATTTTGACCAAGTATTGTCAAAGCATTTGTTATCAAAACCTCCAGTTTGGAAAAATCCTTGGTTTTGGGGGCCAACAGGATTAGCCTCCATCGGAATTGCACTTTTTTTTAGTGCTAATTATTTAAACAATCAAAATGAAACGAATGATAAAACAAATACTTTAGCAATCAAAGATTTACCCAAAGATACTGAATGCATTCATCCACCAATTGAAGGTGAAGATGTTCCATTTCAAATTTTTGTCGTGAATCCAAATAAAAATGAAGAAATCATCCTTTCTAGCGGGACAAAAATTGAGATTTCGAAAGAAAGTTTGTTGCCAGAAAAAAAGCATCAAAACGTAGAAATTGAAGTGAGAGAATTTCCTGATAAGGTTTCCGCTTTCTTGGCAGGAATACCTATGGATTATCAAAAAGATGCTGCTTTTATTTCAGCTGGAATGATTGAAATCAGAGGGAAACAAAACGATCAACTGGTTGAAATAAATGCAGACAAACCAATTAAAATCGATATGAAGTTGACTAAAAATCCTGTTGGTTTTGATTTTTGGAGCTTGAACGAAACAACCAAAGATTGGACCAAATATCCTGTGAAATATGAATTGAATCATCAAAAAGAGCTGTCGAAATTGAGTTTGAATAATCCTACTTCAATTAAAAAACAGATTGCAAATATTGACAATCAAATAGTGGCTTTAAACCAAGCTAAATTGGAAGTTCAAAAGCCGACAGTAGAAAGTTTTAAAATCCCCAACGAATCTCATCAAAAATTCGATTTGGATTTTAATAAGAAAACGTATCCTGAATTGGCAAAATTTGAAAATTTAGTATTTGAAATTCTACCAACTTCGGGTTACGATAAAAATTTCACCAAAAAAACATGGTCAGATGTCAAATTAGAGAAAAATAAAGAAGTCTACGAAATGATTTTCACAGCAAGTTCAGAAAAATTGAGATTGCCTGTTAGACCAGTTTTGCAAGGAAAGGAATTGACGGAAGCCAAAAATGAATTTGACGTTGCGATTGCGAGTTTCAATGAAACTATAGCTGAAAATGAGAAGAATAAATTCACCTTACAGAAGCAAAAAGAAGCGTATCAAAAAGCACTAATGGGTGATTTAACTGCATTAAATGATAGATTAGTGAATGCAACAGAAAACAAAGGAACAGCAAATTTTCAAGTGAATCAATGGGGAGTTTACAATTGTGATAAACCATCTAAATACCCTGCGGCGATGAAAAATGAACCATTTTTTGTTTGGGAAAATTCATCAACATCGGCAGATTTCAATCAGATTTTTGTTTTCAACTTAGACAAAGATTTAAGATTCAATTATGGGGATCGAGCATTTCATCCAATTTCCAATTTTGGATTTCATGCCAATGATGATTTGGTTATCTTTGGAGTTGAAAGAGGAGGCGATTTTGGAATTTGTGAAGTAAAAAGTGGAAAATCGAAAGGGATTATTTCAAAAATAATGTTCAAAAAAGGCGAAAGCGGAGAATTGGTAAGGGATTTACTCAATAAATTAATGGATGAAACTGTTTCTGTTTAGTTTTATACTGCTTAATAATTATTTATTGATTGCTCAACCTGACAAGATTGAACACATTAAAATTGGTCTGGATTCGACTCAACAAGAAAATTTATTTCCACACATCAATCAAATTTATGAAGGCGAAATTAAGATAGCGCAATTGGGAGATTTAGAAGGAATCCAAACAGCAAAAAACTATAAAATAGTTTCATTTTTAATTAGTTATCCGCATGGAGAAAAGAATTTAGCTGTTAATATTCAGGGAAATGTGATCCCAAAAGAAATTATCGAAGATATTTATAAATATTCCATGGGTGAGATGATATTTATTACAAATATTTTGACTGAAGATATAGATAAAAATGTTTTTGAGATTGTTCCAATGAATTTAATTCCAATAGAATGAGAAATTTATTAATCTTTTATGTTTTGGCAATCTCACCATTTAATTTATTTTCTCAGGGAAATATTGAAACAGTTAAAATTGCTAAAAATGAATCTTTTTTATTTAGGGGGCAAGGACAGGAAATTAAAGATGGATATTTATTTATCGATGAGGAAGGATATTTTTATTTCGTTGTACTAACAATAAGTCAAACAGATGTTCTGAATTGGTTTAAACAAAGAAAAGACAGTCAAAATGTATACAAAGGTATGTTGCAAAATGGACAATATAAAACGCTCTCACTGTCACGAGAAAATGAACCAGGTGAACCAATTGTTTTCTATTTTGAGAAAAAAGAGAAAGAAATTATACAATTAATATCATTGGACGATGGAAAAATTTATGATTTTAAGTTAATTCAGTCAAATTAATTGTTATTCCTCTCGTTCACAAGCGGTTTTTGATAACTTATTATAAGAAATTTACATTTCGAAGTTTTTTTAATTATATTTGCAATGTTGAATACCATTTGATTGGCTTTTTATTTTAAATTATGAGATACTTTTTAACTTTTTGTTTAGCATTCGCAAGTCTATTTTCTTTCAGTCAGGCGTCTAATTTCAATTCCGGAAAGAACTGGAAGATGAACCGAAAAGAGTTAATGCTTCAGGCTGGTGCAACGCAATTCTTAGGAGATTTGGGCGGCAGAGATCAAATTGGAACTGATTACAGCTTAGTTGACCTTGATTTCCCATCAACAGGTTTAAACGTTGCAGTTGGCTACAGGTACCGTTTTGCTCCTCACTTTGCAACAACTTCATTATTGAATGTCGGTTTACTAAGAGGTAGTGATGCCCAAACTGCGGATCCTGATAGAAATGCACGTAATTTGTCTTTTCGCTCACTCGTTTTTAACTTTAATCAGAGAATTGAATGGTTGATTTATGTCAATGAAAAATATGGTAAAAGATACAACATGAAAGGCATGAGAGGATTTGGTGAACATCACGATCAAGTTTATGTTTTTGCAGGAATTGGCGCTGCTTATTTTAATTCTCAAGCGCCTTACATAGGTGGATGGGAAAACTTAAGACCATTAAAAACCGAAGGTCAAGGTTTAGAAGGTGGAGCTAAAGTTTATTTGCCTTTCACTGCGACAGTTCCAATTGGTATCGGTTATAGAAGAGCTTTAACAGGTATGTGGAGAGTTGGAATCGAAGCAACTTATGTAAAAACATTTTCAGATTATATTGATGATGTTCACGGATTTTACTACGACCCAGCAATTTTAGCAACTCAGGTATCTGCAACTTCTGCAGCATTAAGTAACCCTTCAGTAACACACCCCGAATGGTTCAATCCAGGTTCAAAGAGAGGTGAGCCACAAAAAGATGCATATTTTTACTTGAATATTACCTTCTACAAGAATTTTACATATAAGCCATTGAAGAAAATGTATATTCCAAGATACAAAGGTGGAAGAGCAAAATTCTAATTGTTAGAAACATATTGATAAAATTAAAGCGAGGGGCAATTGTTCCTCGCTTTCTGTTTTTACCTTTGTTGAAAGTTCAAAATTATGTATGCAATCATTAGATCTTTCTTATTTCTATTTGACCCCGAGAAAGTCCATCATTTTACGGCAAAAGCGATTCATCTTGTACTGGCCATTCCTGGAATGAAATGGTTTTGGAAAAAGATGTATGTTGTAGAAGATGAGAGATTAGAAAAAGAAGTCTTTGGCTTGAAATTTCGAAACCCTATAGGTTTAGGTGCTGGTTTTGATAAAGATGCCAAGATGTTCAATGATTTGGCGTACTGTGGATTTGGATTTATTGAAATTGGAACAATCACGCCAATTGGACAATCAGGGAATGGCAAACCAAGACTTTTTAGAATCAAGGAAGATGAAGGAATAATCAATAGAATGGGATTCAATAATGAAGGAGCAGAAGTTGCTGCCGAGCGATTGAAAAATAAAAAAACAAAAATTATTATTGGTGGAAATATTGGGAAAAATAAGTTGACCTCCAATGAAAACGCATTGTCAGATTACCTCATTACTTTTAGAATCCTTTTTCCTGTTGTTGATTATTTTGTTGTCAATGTTTCTTCTCCAAACACGCCTAATTTGAGGGATCTGCAAGAGAAAGAACCGTTGATGGCTTTACTGTCAGAATTGGTAAAAGAAAACAATCAACACGCAACGCCCAAACCAATACTGTTGAAAATTGCGCCAGATTTAACCGATGGTCAGCTTGATGATATTATAGAAATTGTAGAGAAATCCAAAATACAGGGTGTTATTGCAACAAATACAACTGTTTCTCGCGAAAATTTGAAAACAGACCCCAAACTAATCGAATCTTTTGGAGCCGGCGGTTTATCGGGAAAACCTTTAAAAAATCGTTCAACTGAGGTGATTCGTTATTTATCAGAAAAATCTAACAAAGCTTTTCCAATAATTGGCATTGGTGGAATACATACGGAAGCAGATGCATTGGAAAAATTAGATGCTGGTGCAGATTTAATTCAACTTTATACTGGTTTTATTTATGAAGGTCCTGGATTAATCAAAAGGATTAATAAGGCAATTCTAGCAAGAAAATAATCATTTATTTAATCACGTTTTTTTTGAAATTCCGACTACATTAGCGTAAAATCAATTAATTTTACAAGCATGGAAAAGTTGAAGATTATAGAATGTCCTCGCGATGCAATGCAAGGAATTATTGATTTTATCCCTACTGAAAAAAAAGCAACCTACATAAATCAACTTCTTAAATGTGGTTTTGATACCTTAGATTTTGGAAGTTTCGTTTCACCAAAAGCTATTCCGCAATTAAAAGATACTGTTGAAGTTCTGCAAAAGCTTGATTTAACAAATACAAACACAAATTTATTAGCTATCATTGCCAATGAACGCGGAGCTGAAGAAGCAGTTCAGTTTGATGAAATCGATTTATTAGGATTTCCATTTTCTGTTTCAGAGACATTTCAAATGCGAAATACAAATGCAACAATTCAAGAATCTTGGACAAGATTAGAGGCAATTCAAAATTTAGCTTTCAAGAACAACAAAGATTTAGTCGTTTATTTATCCATGGGCTTTGGAAATCCTTATGGTGATATTTGGAATTCTGACATCGTTATTAATTGGTCAGAAAGATTATATAACGAATTGGGAATTAAAATTTTGGCACTTTCAGACACCATTGGTTGCGCTACTCCAGCACTGGTTTCAAGTTTATTCAAAGATTTAATTCCAGCTTTAAAAAATGTTGAGTTCGGAGCGCACCTTCATACAATTCCAGAAAATGCAAAACAATTAGTTGAAGCAGCATATAACAATGGCTGCAGAAGGTTTGATGGAGCGATTAAAGGTTTTGGTGGTTGCCCAATGGCTGCAAATGACTTGACTGGAAATATGCCAACAGAATTGATGTTGCAGTGGTTTCAAGAAAACGGAATAGAGACTGGGATTGAAAAACAACAATTTAAGAGTTCGTTTGATATGAGTAATTCTGTTTTTCCGATGCATATTTAGTAACAAATCAATATTTTTACGTTTATTATTAAATTTATTATGATGATTAAAATATTACCTTTCTTATTGATGTTGGTTTTCTTTTCTGGATGCAAAGATGAGCCGCAAGATTTACCAGTGAAGATAATTGATAATCAAGAGGTGAAAAATGAGCAAAACATTGAGATCCTTTTTGATGAAGTTAAATTTTCAGATCCTAAAATGCTTGATTTATTGTATGAATTGAAAATTTGTGATGCCAATCAAAAAGACTTGAATAATGCCATTCAACCTGCTTGTAACCCTAAATTTTTTCATGTTTTGCCCTATATTGAAAATGAAAAAATTGAAAATGCTTTCATTCTTGTTATTAGATCCGGTGTCCATGATTGGCCGCTGAGAAGAGCACTTGTATATCAGCGCGAACAAGGGAAATTGGTACTTGTAAACACTTTTGTCGCTCATTTAATAGGCATGAGAAAATCTACTTCTGGACACGATGATTTGGTGTTGCAATTCTTTGATGAATATGAAAACAGACTTCAATGTTTATATAAATGGAAGGAAAATCGCTATCAATATGTTCGCGTAGAAAAGATTGAGGGCAGTAATATCAAAAATGAATTGCAAGATTCAATGAATGTAGAAATCGCCAAAGTTATTCGAGATAATAAAATGGCATTATAAAATTGAATGGTGGGTATTTTAAAATTACTTGTTTTGATTTTTATTCTGAATGCTTGTGTTTCAGACAATGAATTACTTACAGTTAATCCTGCATTTGTTTTTCACAATAACAATTCCAAAGTTTGGCTGGTAAATCATAAATACAAGAATGGAAAAGATTTTTCACCCTTGAGTATGAAGTACAAAGAAATTTTCATTTTCCACAAAACGGGAAATTTCTACTTTCAAAAGATGAATACTTTGGGTGATGAAATGGGTAAAAAAGGTTCATTCAAAATATCCAATAATTTCAAAAGTGCCAAATTTTACTTCAAGGATAAAGTTTGTGTATTTGATCTTAAACTGCTAACAAATGAAAGGATTATTTTGAAGCCAAAGTTCAATTACAACTTTACGCTTGAATTAATTCCAATTCCAGAACCTAGATAATTGGTTATTTTTTAATGATTCTAATGGTTTTTGAGCTGCCAGAAATGGCGACCTGCAGTAAGTAAATACCTGAACTTAAATTAGATAAATCAATTTGATCTCCATTACTGTAATTCATTTGTTGAATCAATTTTCCATCTAAAGAAAAAACGGATACTTCATCAATCTCTTTATCAGCGTTGATTTTTATATTTCCATTTGTTGGATTTGGATAAACTTCAATAGAAATATCAGCTAATTCTTGAATCCCAACAGGATCATTTTTTCGCACATTGATGTCATCTAAATACAATTTATAACCATCGTTTGTAGTATTGACAAATGCCAAATAAACCGTGAGACCATTGAAACCTAGTCCACTTAAATCAATTTCTCTCGTTGTCCATTCAGGATTTTCTAGCACAATTAATCTTGCAGTATCAATGAAATCAGCAACTTGATTAGATGTTGAAATTAAAACTTTGTAATTTTCTGGATACGAAGGATCATGAGATTTTGCTTGCCAAGAAAGGTAATTTCCAAAATCACCTAAGTTTATTGCTGGCGTTATCAACCATTTATTTGCTTGTCCTACAGGTTCGTAGAAGGATGTTGAACTTACAACAGAATCAATTGTATTTTCAGGATCGGCTTTTATAATCCAAGGACTATTATATTCAGAAACTGCCGCATTAGGAATTTGTTGGTCAACATCAACCATGGTCCAAGTTTCAGGAAATCCTAATTGAAAATCTTCATTTAAAATTACCACTTGACTCACTGAAATGAATGAAAGCCCAAGTGTAATAAAAGTTAATATATATTTTGACATAGATACAAAGTTAAAAGAATATTGAGAGTTTTATGAAATTGTTGTCTAAAATAATGTTAATGCAAAATTTACTATTTGACTAATAGAATTATGATGTCTTTGAAGTTTTGATAAAATTCATCAAAAGCAATTAATTTTTCTTCAAGAAACTCGAAAATAACAACTTGGTCTGCTTCACGAAAAATATTTACTGAATCTATTTCCCATTTGATCCTTGAAAAAGAAGTGATTTCTGTTGTGCTGAAATTATAATTCCAAGACCCATCTTCGCCCATGCTACTTTCCATCACTTTTCTTAATTCCTCCATTTGCTCCCAAATGACTTCTCTTACAGCTTGATTTTTTGCTTGAATATCAAAACAAATTCGGGCGCCAAATTTGTCAACATCGAGGCGTAAGAAGATGAATTTTATTTCAGTAGGGTAGTTGATCCAATTGATTCTTCTGCCGGTAGTCGATTTGTGTTTTGACATATAGGATTTAAAATCAGACCAAAATTGGATATTCTTATCCTTTAGTTCTTGTTTTGAAAGCATTATTTAGAACTAGAATAAAATATAAATCTTTTGCGGTCCACAAGAAATTCGACGGGTAAATTTTTTTCATCGTAGTTTATTACAATGTATTTAATTAGAGTGCCGTGTAGATATTCTTTGTATTTAACAGGCTGTTGATTTTCATTGTATTCCCATTTTTTTGATTTTTCTTGTCGGTTCCATTTTGCGTCTAAATGAAAACTTTCTTGAGGCAAATTATTTTCTAAAAAAGTAACAGATTTCTCTGAAAATTCAAAAATATTCAATGTTGAATCTAAAGTTTTTGACAGCAATTGAATTTTCTCAAGATTTGCACCTTTCTGTACGAAAATTTCAATTGAGTTTACTTTGTGGTTAACAATTTCGACAATTAGCTTGGGATTTTCAATGTTTGGATAGAAAATCAATGAATCAAAATCGTTGCTATTTTTAGATGTAATTACAGTGGTCTTAATGGAATCTCGTTTGATAAAAACCGGAGGAACATTTCCAAATTGCATGTATTTAAAAACATCAATTTTTTCCAATGCATCATTTGAATCATAAGTGAAGCCAGAATTTGAAAAGGATTTAAGGGATAAATTATATAAATAATGATTGAAATTTAATGTATTACCATTTGAGTTGAAGGTATATGATAATTTTTCTGACATGTTATTTTTATACTTTCCACCTTTGACAAACAAGCTCATTTTATTTATTTTCAATATTGTAAGCGCATTTTTGTTCCAGATTGGACCAAAATTATTAGGTGCATCAAACAAAGATGTCAAATAGATTGGATTAAAAAGGTTAGCTTGAAAATCAATGCTGGCCTTATTTTCAATCTCAACCTGGGGTTTCTTATCTGAGCATGCAGCGATGAGCACTAAGCTAAATAAAATCAAATACTTAAACATAAATCAATGTTAATGATGAGGAAATTTTATTTTAAATAGATTATTGAAATTAGGAAAAAAAGGTTCACCGTTTTCCAGTAAACCTTCTCAAATACACTTTAATCAGTCTTATTTTTTCTTTTTAGCTTCTATTTGTGCTTTTTGCATTTGCTCTAATCTCTCTTGAAATTTGGATTTCTTTTTCACACTAGAATTTCCAGTAGATGCAGCTGCTTTTCTGGCAGACATTTTTTCTTTCAATTTATCTTCGTCTACAAAGAATTGTTTTATTGCCACCATTATTAAGATTGAAATCAATGTTGAAATGAAATAATAATAACTCAATCCTGAAGAGTAGTTATTGAAGAAGAAAATCATCATGAAAGGGAAAATATACATAATCACTTTCATATTTGGCATTCCTGGTTGTGTTGGTTGTTGCATGTTTCCGCTGTTTACATAAGTATAAACTAGTGTAGTTGCAGCCATCAACAAGGTGAATAAAGAAATGTGGTCTCCATAAAGTGGGAGATAAGTTCCAAAATTATAAACTGAATCGTAGGAAGACAAATCTTCTGCCCACAAAAATGGTTGTTGTCTCAATTCAAAAGCGGCGGGAAAAAATCTGAAGACAGCTAAGAGAATTGGCATCTGAATCAACATTGGGACGCAACCAGCAAGGGGAGAGGCCCCACTTGTGCGATACAATGACATCATTTCCATCTGTTTTTTCATTGCATCTGCTTTGTTTGGAAATTTTGCATTTAATTCATCTACTTCAGGTTTCAAAATTCTCATTTTAGCTGAAGAAACGTACATTTTCCATTGAATTGGCATCAAAAACAATTTGATGATCAATGTCACTGATAATATTACAATTCCAAATCCTAAGCCGGAACCTGACAATAAATTAAATAAAGGTTGAATGGCATAAATGTTTATCCATCTAAAAAGTCCCCAACCGTAATTAATAATGTCTTCATAGTTTGAGTCATAAGATTTCAATACTTCATAATCATTCGGACCAAAAAACCAATTGATTTTGGCACTTGCATCACCCGTGTTTGCAAAGGCTAAATTCATTGAAGCTTCATATCTTTTGATGTGCGAATGGTTTCGATCTTCAGTTTCACCGAATTTTTTGATTTTCAAAGTTGAACCAGTTTTATCAAATCCTGCAACTGGTTTCATAATGGAACTGAAATAACTTTGTTTAAAAGCGATCCATTCAACTGTTTTTTCCATTTTTTCTTCGTCATCAGAAGCTTCACTCAACCAGTCTTGATTTTCATTTTTATATTTAAAACAAACTGTTGAAACCAATCTTTGCGCATTTAAAAGCCTTTCTGATTTTTTTAAATCAGCATTCCAGTTCAACATCACATTTTTCGGATTAACCTTTCCTGCAAAACCTTTCAGTTTCACTTCAAAATCCATGTCGTAAGCGTTTGGTTTTAAAGAATAAACAAATTGAATTACTTCAGCATTTT
>Ga0114967_10001210_pt1 | contig 21626 bp, 17 predicted proteins | sample M_130628_MF_Meta_FD_92639 | JGI IMG/M metagenome (GOLD analysis project Ga0114967, IMG submission 92639) | Freshwater microbial communities from Lake Montjoie, Canada to study carbon cycling - M_130628_MF_MetaG | ecosystem: Environmental > Aquatic > Freshwater > Lake | place: Lake Montjoie... | reverse complement strand
CAATAACTGATGTATCCACGTTATCGAGCTGGAACGGACTGGAATCGATTACATCACCACGCGCTTTGAGAGTTGCAGAAATTGATGAAGGTGCAGCTGCCGTTCAGGGCAGTAGAACCTACCATGTTTCCATTCACTTTTTATTGGATCGAACCAGCGAAATAGAAAGTTATTGCTCATGTCCTTATGATTGGGATAATATTTGCAAACATCAAGTTGCTGCTTTGTATGCTTTTGAGGAATTTTTCAGAAATCAAAAAGCATTGGATATTCCCAGCCAAAATGATAAAGGACATTTGGTGTTGAACGATGACATTTTTAAGAATTTTCAGAAATCAGCTGAAATGAATGGTTTGAATGTTAATCCTACTTCTGTGAATGAAATCAAAATCGAATTTTTGGTTGAAAATTCCGGGCATTTTTGGAGAGAGGAAAAAACAAATGTTACCATCAGTAAAATAAAGGATGAATGGGTAATGGGCAATTGTTGTCGAGAAAGTTTGTTCTCAATGTGCAAGCACCAGAAAGCAACAATTCAGTTTATCAAAAAGTATTTTAAAGGATACGATCTTTTTGAAAAACTGAATAATTTAAATCAACTCAAATTAGAAGCAAGAAACGAATATCATGTAGCCGAAAATGTTGCGTTTGATTCGTTTTTTCAGTTAAAGTTGACTGAGGATTCACAATTTCGCTACATTCCAAATGATAGCGCCTATTTTAGCAAAAAAGATGCGCAAAATTTGATTCAAAGTTTTCAAGAAATTAGTAAAATTCATACTAAAATCACCATACCTTTTGCCCACAATCAAGAAAACGGCTTTGGATATGGAATCGCTTTTAATTTTGAGAAAAATTCACGAAAATTATTTGAATTTAAGATAAATATCATAGAAGGAAAGTTAAGTAAAGACAATTCTAAATTAATTAATTCAATTGATTTTTTTAGAGGTACAACTTTTATTCCAGAAGATTTGAGACTTTTCATCAATGATTTTGACTATCTCAAAGGCATGTTTGGTTATACTGATTATCCTGAATCTAAATACAATCAAATTAGTGGATTTTTAGCCAAAAACACCAAATTGATCGCTTCGCAACTTTGTTATGAAAATGATTCTTCGTATTCTGTTTCTCGGTCAACTTTAAAAGCAATAAAAGTCAATCAATTTCCGCTTGAAATTCGTTTTCAAGTGCAGAAGAAAAAGGATATTTTTCAATTAGTTTCATATTTTAAATTGGATGAAAATTGGATTCCATTTTCTAAAAATAATTCAATTCGTAGTGGACACTTTTTTGTCCACGATGACATACTATTCGTCATTCCAAATTATATTTCATTCAACGCAGCATCCATGTTGGTTGAAACAGAGAAGCTGATTTTGCATCAAAGCGAGCAGCACGAGTTGGTTGAAATTATCCAAGAATTATCCAAATACCATGAAGTTGATTTGAATAATTACTTTAAGATTTCCGAGGTTTTTTTAACAAAACCTGCCTTTGAAATTTATTTATTTGAGCAAGATGGTTTCCTGATTTTAAAACCAGAATTGATGTATGAATCTGGAGAACGATTCACTTTATTGACTACTGAAAATGGATTTAATTTTGATGATGATGAAACTGTCGCCCAATCTTTTGTTAGAAATACAGAAGCAGAAAATGATTTTAAAAATACACTTCAAAACTTTGATGATTCATTTGATTTAGATACTAATTTCACTTACCTTTTCAAGAGTTTTGATGAGGTTCAATCTCAAAATTGGTTGATGCACTTTTTTGTTTTTTGTCGCGAAAACAACATAGAAGTTTTTGGATTAAAGAATCTTAAAAGTCTAAAGTTTAGTCCTTTTCCTGCCAAAATCAGCATTGGTATTTCTTCTAATATTGATTGGTTTGAACCACATATTGACATTCAGTTTGGGGATGAACTTATCCCGATGAAAAAGTGGATGGATGCGCTTGAACGCAAAGAAAATTTCATCAAATTAAATGATGGCACAAAAGGCGCTCTGCCTGATAAGTGGATCAAAAAATTAGAATCCATTTTAAGGGTTGGCTACATTGATGACCATAAACTGAAAATTCAGAAGTTGAAGTTTAATTTAATAGATGAACTTTTTGAGGAAATCGATAATTTTCAGCTTATAAATGAATTGGCTGAAAAGAAAGCGCTGTTAAAGAATTTCAGTAAAGTTGAAAAAGTTGCGATTCCCAAAAGTATTAAAGCTACTTTGAGAGATTATCAAAAAGAAGGTTTTTATTGGCTGAATTTTTTAGATAAATTTAGTTTTGGTGGTTGTTTGGCTGATGATATGGGACTTGGTAAAACCTTGCAGATGATTACTTTTTTAGCACAACAAAAAGATTTAAAGCATGGAACTTCGTTGGTTGTTGTGCCAAAATCTTTGTTATATAATTGGAGCGCTGAATTGGATAAGTTTTGTCCAAGCTTGAAGTATTTGCATTATCACGGAACTTCCAGAAAATTGAGCGAACAAGATTTTAAAAGTGTCGATTTGGTCATCACGACCTACAATACTGTCGCTCTAGATTTAGTTGCATTGAAGGCTTTTAATTTCAATTACATCGTTTTGGATGAATCTCAAGCAATCAAAAATCCAACATCTAAACGCTATAAAAGTGTTTGCATGTTGCACGCTCGAAATAGGATTGTGATGACTGGTACGCCCATAGAAAACAACACTTTTGATTTGTACGCGCAATTTAATTTTTTAAATGCTGGATTTTTTGGCTCACAGAAAGATTTTAAAGAAAAATACGCCAATGAAATTGATGGTAAAAACGACATTGCAAGGGCGGAAGAATTGAAGAAATTGATTCATCCATTTTTATTGAGAAGAACAAAAAAACAAGTTGCGAATGATTTGCCTGAAAAGACCGAACAGATTTTGACTATCGAAATGCATGCTGAGCAAAGAAAGGTTTATAATCATTATTTGAAGGAAATTAGGAGTCAAATTTTAGGTGTGATTGCTAAAGATGGTTTGGAAAATTCTAAAATGTATATTTTGCAGGGAATGATGAAGTTGCGTCAAATTTGTAATAGTCCGATGTTGTTAAAGGACAGTGAATTTGATTGTCAAGAATCCGCTAAAATTGATTTATTATTGGAAAAACTGATTCCCTTGGTAAAGACAAATAAAGTACTTGTGTTTTCGCAGTTTACATCTATGTTGACTTTGATTCAAGCCAGGTTAGAGGCTGAACAAATTCAATTTAGCTATCTGGACGGAAAAACCAATAAGCGATTGGAATTGGTGAATGAGTTCAATGAAAATGAATCAAATCGTGTGTTTTTAATTAGCTTAAAAGCGGGCGGTATTGGTTTAAATTTAACTTCAGCTGATTATGTTTTCTTGGTTGATCCATGGTGGAATCCTGCTGCTGAAGCCCAAGCCATTGATAGAACACATCGTATTGGCCAAAAAAATCATGTTTTCGCTTATAAATTGATTTGCGAAAATTCAATCGAAGAGAAAATTATTAAATTACAGGAAAAGAAAAAGATGCTTTCTGATGATTTGATTCAAGCACAAGAAAATTTTGTAAAGAAATTAAATCGATCTGATGTTGAGGTTTTGTTTAGTTAGTTTTTTGTATAGTTATTTAAGTAACTAAGCTAAGCATTTTTCTAATTTGTATTTACCTAATTCAGTAATTTCATATTGTTGAAACTGACTTTTTGGTTTGTCTTTGATTGTATATTCAATATATCCTGATTTTATTAGTGGTTCTAAATGCGATCTGAAATTCTTGGTTTGATTGGATATTTTTAAGCTGATTTCTAAAATTTCCTTTCTGCTTTTAGGTGTATTTTTAGTGAATTGAAGAATCTTAATTTGTTCTTTCGTCAGTTGTTTTAAATTGCTGCTGTTTGCATATTCCAAAAAGTCTTGTGAGTCATTGAACGTTCTGATTTCTGTGTCAACCTTAGTTACTTCATATTCTCTGTTAGTTACTTTTTGGGTTGCTTGGTTACCTCCGTTTTCATTCACTTGGTTACTGAATGTTTCGGTTTCGGTTATTTCAATCAAATTGATTGCATACAAAGGGATATTTTTCAGCCAATTATCATCTCTATATGGACTCATAGATGTTCTGATTGAGGTTTGTGTTTTGAATTTTGCAACGAACACCTTGAGACTTTTGGCTTGTAAATTTTCTTCTGCTTTGACTTCTATTGGTACAATTTGATCTTCAAGCTGAATTACAAAATCGATTTCAGATGTTCCATTTTCTGCTGACCAATAGTAGGTTTTGTTTTTAATATTTACATTAAGTTCTTGCTTAACAAATTGTTCTGTTAATGCTCCTTTAAATTCTGTTAGTATTTTGTTTTTGTCTAAAAGTGTTTTGGGTGAAAGATCTCCCATTGCGCCAAGTAGTCCTACGTCTAGTATGAATAATTTAAAAACATCGAAATCTGAATATGCTGCAAGCGGATATTTAGGCGTTTTTACTCTTTGTACTTTATATACTAATCCTGCGTCCACTAACCAACTGATTGCTAATTCAAAGTTTTTTGCTCTGGAACCTTGTCTCAAGAAATTGTAAATGAACTTTTTATTTTCTTTAGAGAGTTGATTCAATATGGAATTCCAAACTAAGCGTATTCTGGGCACTATTTCATTGGGTGCGTGCTTCGAAAAATCTTGCTCATATCCTGAAAGTATTCTGTTTTGTATTTCTCTAACCGTGTCTAGATTTCCATTTTCTAGATAATTTGATATTACTTCTGGCATGCCTCCTAAATAGTAGTATAGCCTCAATTGAGTTACTAGTCTATTGTGAAATGTATTGATTAAAACGATGTCTTTTTTTATCAAAATTTGTGCAAGCGCGGACTGATTCGAGTTTTCTAAATATTCTAAAAAACTCAATGGATACAAGTCTAGAAAATCTACTTTTCCTACTGGAAATGATGTGTTTGGGTGCAGTGTTACTCCTAATAGTGATCCCGCGGTAACTATGTGGTATTGCGGTGCGTTTTCATGAAAGTATTTAAGTGCTGTAATTCCTCTTGGTACTGATTGAATTTCGTCTAAAATAATGAGTGTGTTTTCTGCTTCGATTTGAACTCCTGTTTCAATTTGTAAGACGGAGATTATTCGTTGTATGTCAAAGTCTGGAACGAAGGTGTTTTTGAGAACTTCTGATTGTTCAAAGTTGAGATAAGCTACTTTTTGGTAATTTAATCTACCAAATTCTTGCATAATCCATGTTTTACCAACCTGTCTAGCGCCTCTAATTATTAGTGGTTTTCGATATTTTGAGTTTTTCCATTTCTCTAGTTCTATGATTGCTTTTCTTTTCAACTTGAAGTCTTCTTATTTTCTACAAATATAATCATTTTTTCTATATTTACATTTTTATCAAGGACTTTTTGTTTTAATAGCACATTTTATCAAAGGACTTATTGTTGTTTATGTACGTTTTTATGAAGGACTTTTATTTTCAAAGCAAAATAAAAGCGACTTTCATCGAAAATCGCTTGATCTTTTTTAAGCTAAAACTAAAATGTAATTATTTTTCTTCCCTTTTCCAATCAATACAAATTTTTCATTTATTAGGTCTTCGTGGGTAATTTTATAATATTCGTCAACTTTTTCTTTGTTTACGCTTACTGCATTTGCTTTCAATTCTCTTTTGGCTTCTCCATTTGAAGCTAAAAAGTTGGTTTTTCCTGCCAATGCATCTACAATGGATAATCCATTGTTAACGTCTTGTTGAGAGATATTTGCTTGTGGCACTCCGTCGAAAATTTCAAGAAATTGCTCATTTGATAGTTTTTTTAAATCCTCAGATGTTGATTTTCCGAATAAGATATTAGATGCTTGTATTGCTTTTTCTAATTCTTCTTGAGAATGGACAAAAATCGTAATTTCTTCAGCTAGTCTTTTTTGCAGGGTGCGTAAATGTGGCTCTGCTTCATGTTCTGATATCAATTGATTTACTGTTTCTTGGTTCAAAAAAGTAAATATCTTGATGTATTTGATTGCATCTGAATCTGCTGTATTCAACCAAAACTGGTAAAATTTATAAACTGAAGTTTTATCTGATGTTAACCAAATATTTCCACCTTCAGATTTACCAAATTTAGAACCATCTGTTTTGGTAATTAGCGGACAAGTCATGGCGTATGCTTTGGCGCCATCTCCGTTCATTCGACGAATCAATTCTGTTCCAGTGGTAATATTTCCCCATTGGTCAGATCCACCCATTTGCAATTTGCAGTTTTGCGTGTTGTATAAATGAACAAAATCGTAGCCTTGAATTAATTGGTAGGTGAATTCTGTAAAGGACATTCCTTCGCCTTCTCCAGAAAGTCGTTTTTTGACTGAATCTTTTGCCATCATATAATTGACAGTGATTCGTTTCCCTACTTCACGGGCAAAATCGATGAATGAAAAATCTTTCATCCAATCGTAATTGTTGACTAAAATCGGCGCGTTTAAGGCTGTTGAATTAAAATCGAGAAATCGAGAAAGTACTGATTTTATTCCGGCAACATTTTTAGCTAAAGTTTCTTCGTCTAAAAGATTGCGTTCGTCTGATTTTCCTGACGGATCGCCAATCATTCCTGTCGCTCCACCAATAAGGGCGACTGGTTTGTGTCCGAATTTTTCGAGGTGTACCAATAAAATAATTGGAACCAAACTTCCGATATGCAATGAATCTGCCGTTGGATCAAAACCGATGTAAGTTGATGTCATTTCTTTCAACAACTGTTCTTCTGTTCCGGGCATGATGTCTTGCACCAATCCTCTCCATTCTAATTCTGTAATGATATTTTGTGACATTTTGTGCTGTTGAAACGGTTTTAAGTTTCTTATTTCTATTTCGTTAAAGATTTGAAAACTTCTTCCAAAGTCCTTTCTTCTTTGCGAAGTGTTAATACTAATGCATTGTTTTGTTGTGCAAATTGAGCGACTGTTTTACGTAAATCAAGATTTCCATTTGATTCAACTAACCAACCATTTTCTCCCACTTTTTCAACTTTATTAATTCCGTTAATTTTCAGCAATTGATTTTTAGTCACATTTCCTTCAAATTCAACGAATACGACTTGATGATCTTCTTCATATTGCAATTCTGATGCTGTGTTGTCAGCCACAATTTTGCCTGTTTTGATAATTATCACTCGGTCGCAAATTGCTTCTACTTCTTGCATGATATGCGTTGATAGCATCACGGTTTTCGATTTTCCAATCTGACGAATCAATTCACGAATTTCTACCAGTTGATTTGGATCTAATCCTGAGGTTGGTTCGTCTAAAATTAAAACTTCCGGATCGTGAATAATCGCTTGTGCCAAGCCAACACGCTGACGATAACCTTTCGAAAGCATGCCAATTTTCTTGTTTTGCTCAACCTCCAAACCAACTTGCTGAATCATTTCATCAACGCGTTTTTTAAGATTTGGAACGTGGTAAATTTTCCCTACAAATTCCAAATATTCACGCACATACATGTCCAAATAAAGCGGATTGTTTTCTGGGAGATAACCAATCTTTTTTCGGGTTTCTAAAGAATCGATGTCTACAGGAATTCCGCAAACTTTTACTTCTCCTGAAGTGCTTGGAATGAAGCCGGTAATGATTTTCATTGTGGTAGATTTTCCGGCTCCATTTGGGCCTAAAAATCCAACAATTTCACCTTTTCCAACTGAAAAAGAAATATCATTTACTGCTGCTTGTTCTCCGTAAAATTTTGTCAAATGACTTACTTCAATAGACATGTGTTTCGTTTTATTGTTGCGAAGATACGGATAAATTCAAAATTGGGAATTGACCTTTTTATTTTTGTTCAATCGTTTATTTAATGCTTCATTCTTGCTAATAAAATATTGAGGCAACTATTCTTCGTGCTAATTTCTTAAATTTGCAACAATGAATTCGAAAGGAAAAGTTTTAAAATCCACGGGAAAATGGTACATCGTCGAATTAGAAGATGGTCAAATCGTCAATTGTCGCATTCGAGGTAAAATAAGGCTAGACGGATTGAAAACGACCAACCCGATTTCTGTTGGTGATATTGTTATCATAGATCCAAAAATTGATGAAGAAGGCAACCGCGTGATTTTAGATTTTGAAGAAAGAAGAAATTACATTGTCCGTAAATCAACAAATTTGAGTAAACAAATGCAGATTTTGGCTGCAAACGTGGACCGTGCTTATTTGTTGGTCACAACATTAGCGCCTGTAACTCACTTGGCTTTTATAGACAGGTTTTTAGTTTCCGCCGAATCTTTTCGAATTCCAACAACTTTGCTTTTCAATAAAATCGATACTTATACTGCAGAACAATTAGAATATATCGATGCTTTGTGCGATTTGTATGGCTCAATCGGTTATCCTTGTTACAAAATTTCAGCAGAAAACAAGACCAATATTGATTTTTTGAGAGAAGAAATTAAAGACAAACAAGTCATGATTTCTGGTCACAGTGGAGTAGGGAAGAGCACGTTAGTAAATGCGCTCGATCCGATTTTGGATTTGAAAATAGGTGAAATTTCTGAATACCACCAACAAGGTCAGCATACCACAACTTTTGCAGAAATGCATCCGCTATCAAGTGGCGGCTATATTGTTGATACGCCTGGAATTCGCGCTTTTGGAATTGTTGATTTAGACAAAGAAGTGATTTCACATTATTTCCCTGAAATGCGCGCTTTGATCGGAGAATGCAAATACCACAATTGTCAGCATTTGAATGAACCAAAATGTGCCGTAAAAAAAGCTATTGAAGAAAAACAAATTTCAGAAAGTCGTTACATAACTTACTGTCAATTGATGACAGAAGATGGCAGTGAAATTCACCGAAAGAAAGAAATTTTTGGATGAGGGTTTTGTTGCAACGGGTAAGTGAAGCCTCCGTGAAAATTGAAGGAAAAATTGAAGGAAAAATCGATCAAGGATTATTGCTTTTAGTCGGTATTTGTGCTGATGACAAGCAAGATGACATCGATTGGTTGATTCAGAAAATCGTCAATATGCGCATTTTTAGCGATGAAAACAGAAAAATGAATCTTTCAGTGCAAGACATTAATGGAGAATTTTTAGTCATCAGTCAATTTACTTTGCATGCGTCCACAAAAAAAGGAAATCGCCCAAGTTTTATCGAAGCCGCGCGACCAGAAATTGCAATACCTTTGTATGAAAATTTTATTACTCAGTTAAAATTGACTAATTTAAAGGTTGAAACAGGTATTTTCGGCGCAGATATGAAAGTAAGTTTGGTGAATGATGGACCAGTGACAATTTGGTTAGATTCAAAAAATAAGATATAATGGAAATCAAAGAAGCTCAAAAAACAGTCGACGATTGGATCAAAACTTTTGGTGTTCGGTATTTTAATGAATTGACCAATATGGCTATTTTAACCGAAGAAGTTGGTGAAGTAGCGCGCATTATTGCCAGAAGATATGGCGAACAAAGTGAAAAAGAAAGTGACAAAAACAAAGATTTAGGCGATGAAATGGCAGACGTAATGTTTGTTTTAATTTGTTTAGCAAATCAGACTGGTATTGACTTAGAAGCTGCATTAAGGAAAAATTTGGACAAAAAAACACAACGTGATAGCACAAGACACCTTGAAAATAAAAAATTAACTGATGACAATATTTGAAAAATTAAATCTGCATTTTGAAGATACCTTTTCTTCTGCCGGAATAGTGAAACCTAATGAATTGCAAGAAAAAGTACTTCAACGTGTAAAACAAGGTGGAGATTTACTTGTAATTGCTGGGAAATCTGCTGGAAAATCGATGGCAGCAGCAATTGCAGCATTAGAAAAAGTTCCAGAACAGTTAGAAGGTTCGCCGCGCGCAGTGATCATTTGTTCCACATCTGAACAAGCAAAATTGACGGCTGCTTTTATTGTCACAGTTTCGAGAAGAAAAGATATTTATGTCGAATTGGCGCACGACAAAGGAGTCATGATTGAACAGCGAAATCATATTTTTGAAGGCGCTGATATTGTGGTTGGAACGGCAAAAAGAATTTACGACTTGTATATTCAAAATGGAATAAACATGGGCAAATTGAAACTTTTTGTCTTGGACGATGCCGAAACCATGTTGAAAGAATCAACCATTGCGCAATTGAGAAGAATTTCGGAAAGTTTACCGAAATGTCAACGAATTATTTTTGCAAATTCAGCTTCTTCTAAATTAGATAAAGTGATGGAAGATTTGATGTTGAATCCAATGATTATTGAAGAGTAATATTTCGTTTAGAGCAAAAAAAGGTCAGATTTCTTAAGTGAATCTGACCTTTTTTATTTTTAGAAAATTCAATTTATACAGCCACATTGTGCTCTCTCAAAGCGTCATTCAAAGATGTTTTTAGATCTGTTGAAGCCTTTCTTTTTCCTATGATCAATGCGCAAGGAACTTGAAAATCTCCAGCAGGAAAAGTTTTTGTGTAGGAACCTGGTATCACCACGCTTCTTTCTGGAACATAACCTTTCATCTCAAGAGGCGAATCTCCAGTAACATCGATGATTTTTGTGGATTTTGTCAACACAACATTTGCTCCTAAAACAGCTTGTTTTCCAACGCGAACACCTTCCACAACAATACATCTTGAACCAATGAATGCGTCATCTTCAATAATTACGGGTGCAGCTTGCAATGGCTCCAAAACACCGCCAATTCCAACGCCACCGCTCAAGTGAACATTTTTCCCGATTTGAGCGCAAGAACCAACTGTTGCCCAAGTGTCAACCATCGTTCCTGAATCTACATACGCACCAATATTGGTATAAGAAGGCATTAAAATCACACCTGGAGCAATGAATGCACCATAACGCGCAATGGCATGAGGAACAACGCGTACGCCCAAATCTTTGTAATTTCTTTTTAAAGCCATTTTATCATGAAATTCGAAAGGGCCAACTTCAATCGTCTCCATTTGGCGAATTGGAAAATACATCACAACGGCTTTTTTTACCCATTCGTTCACAATCCACTCGCCATTTTCGCCTGGTTCAGCAACGCGCAAAAGTCCTTTGTCAAGGTCTTCAATGACATGTTCAATGGCTTCAATCGTTGATTTTTCTTTCAATAATTCTCGGTTTTCCCAAGCTGCTTCTATCGTTGATCTCATATTTATCTTTTTTTCCTACATTATTGGAATGAATTTCATTTTTGCAAAGATAAGCATTGCGTTTATTTTTCCTCCTCAAAAACCTTCCCGACTGCAATGATTCATTTTCATTCAATTCAAACTATCTTTGTGTCATGGGAAGAAAACTCGCACTGGATTTTGGCATGAAAAGAACAGGAATTGCCATCACGGATGAAATGAATATCATTGCATCTGGTTTGACAACTGTTGATAGTCGAGAGCTGATGGACTTTTTGGAAAAAACGGTGGCAGAAAAAAATGTCGATACAATTGTTTTGGGCGAACCTAAAAGATTGAACAACGAAGATTCTCACATTACCCAAAATGTTCGTTTTTTGAAAGAAGATTTAGAGAAAAAATTTCCATCGCTGAAAATCGTTCTGATGGACGAAAGGTTTACTTCCAAAATGGCTTTCCAATCGATGATTGATGGTGGTTTAAATAAAAAACAACGCCAAAATAAAGCACTTGTTGATGAGATTAGCGCGACCATTATTTTACAATCTTTTATGAATCAATTCTAAAATGAAATCTTTTCCAAGGGCATATTTTTATACAAATCCAGATCGTTCGTTGTACTTTTTTGGTGACGGACCGATTTTGAAATGTCAAGTTGGAAACGCTTTAACTCAATTGGATCAATTTTTAGAAGAGAATCAAAATCGTTTCTTATTTACTTTTTTAGGATACGATTTAAAGAATGAAATAGAGGATTTGAAAAGTGAAAGCAAAGATTTCCTTTATTTTCCCGACTTGTTTTGCTGGAATCCTGCTTTTGTCATTTCTTTAGAAAAAGGAAAAAATCCAATTTATCTGCAGGGAGAAAAGTCCGATTTTTCTGAAAAAGAAATTGAAAATTGGCTAAATGAATTGAATCAGCCGAAAAAGGAATTGCCGAAAATCCATTTCAAAGCGCAAATTTCTAAAACGGATTATCTAGAAACGGTGAAAGTTTTACAAAATGAAATTCAACAAGGAAATACTTATGAATTGAATTTTTGTCAAACATTTGTCGCTGAAAATGCGCCTAATTTTGATGCCATTGAATTGCTCAAGCAACAAATCGAACTCACTAAAGCACCATTTTCAGTTTTTCTGGAATTTGATCAATTTCAGGTCTTTTGCGGTAGTCCTGAAAGATTTATTCAGAAAGAAGGAAATAAAATTATTTCAGAACCCATCAAAGGAACAATCAAGCGCGGAGGTAATTTGGAGGAAGATGAACAATTGAAAATCCAATTGAAATCTGACCCAAAAGAACGTGCTGAAAATATCATGATTGCGGATTTAGTGCGAAACGATTTGTCGAGAATTGCCAAAAAAAGCTCCGTAAAAGTGGACGAATTGTGCGGCATTCATACTTTTGAAACGGTGCATCACATGATTTCGACCATCAGTTGCGAATTGAAAGAAAATCTGAAATTTTCAGAGATGCTAAAAGCAACTTTTCCCATGGGTTCGATGACTGGCGCTCCTAAAATCAGTTCGATGGAATTAATCGAAAAACACGAATCGTTTAAGCGAGGTTTATATTCCGGTTCGATTGGTTATTTCAAACCCAATGGAGATTTTGATTTTAACGTGGTGATTCGAACATTCTTGCACAATGCAGAAAATCGTTGTCTCACATGTTCTGTCGGCGGTGCGATTACCATTCAAGCCGATGCAGAAAAGGAATATGAGGAATGTTTGGTGAAAGTGAAACGCATGGTTCAATTATTCGGCGATGATCAAGGAATATGATTTTCAAGATAATTGGTCTTGGCTAAAAAGTAAAAAGCTTTTTCTAGCTTGCAGTGGCGGCGTCGATTCAATCGTTTTATTGCACCTTTTAGTGAAAGCTGAATTTCAAGTTTCTGTTCTGCATGTCAATTATCATTTGCGCGACGAAGATTCCAATGATGATGAACAATTTGTGAAATCTACTTGCGAAAAATTGAGTTTGCCTTTTTACTCAAAAAGTGTCGACACAAAGAAAATCTTACGCCAAGAAGGAGGAAATTTGCAAGATGTTGCGCGGAAGGTTCGGTATGATTGGTTCCGTGAAATTACTGACCAAGACGCAGACAATTTTATCCTTTTGGCGCATCACAACGACGATCAAGTAGAAACTTTTTTCCAACACATCGCCCGTAAATCAGGCATCATTGGTTTGGCAGGAATGTTGGAAAATCACAATCAAATTATTCGCCCTTTGTTGAACTTTTCGAAGGAAGAAATTTTGGAATTTGCAAAATCAAATGAAATTTCTTGGCGAGAAGATGTTTCGAACGCTAAGAGTGATTATACGCGTAACAAGCTGAGAAATATTTTGTTGCCAGAAGTGTTGAATCAAATTCCAACATTGAAAAACTCGGTATTGACTTTGGTGAAAGCCTTTCAAGATACACAAAAAGCATTAGAATTAAAAGTCAAGCTAATCGTATTAAATATTATCGAAACTCAAAAATGGAAACATGCTGATTTTGATTATTTATCACAATTTGAGCAAGTTGAAGTATTAAGAAATTTAGGGATTCGCCAAACAGCCATTGCAGAACTACACAAATTGAGAAAATCTCAAAAGGGAAAAAAGATTGAAATTGATGGATTTGATATTTACCAAGATGCTGAAAGTTTCCTGGTAGAAAGTTCAGAAATAAGTGCAGCAAAAAATGCAGATGAGAAAGTGAAATGGAAAGTTTGTCAAAAAATAGTTTATATTTTGCCCACTCAGTTTAATTTGACAGAAATATATCTCGATTTATCTAAAATCAAAGGCGAGCTAAAATTGAGAAAATGGCAAATTGGCGACCGAATGAAACCGATTGGCATGCAAGGCTCAAAATTAATTTCCGATATATTAACTGAAGCAAAACTGTTGGCAAAAGAAAAGGAAAATTTCTTGGTTTTGGTTGATGATGAAAAAATCATTTGGTGCGTCGGTTTGAAAATTTCGAGAGAAGCGCTGACAAATTCGCAAAGTGAAGTAATTGTGAACGTTTGGTTAGAAAAATATTGATATTTTTTTTTGTCGCTTATTTTAATTCAAAAAAAGTTTGGAATTTACATTTAGATTTTTTAATTTGATGGTCTAAATCATAAGGCCATGCAAGTATTAGAAGTTCAAACAATTGAAAAAGAGATGGTTTCCACGCTTTCTTTCCATGGAGAGAAGGTTTTCAAGCAACATCCAGATATTAGACAACAACTTGAGCAAGCCACGAGGCTTGGAAATGGTTATCATACGAAGGTTTCTATATATTTTCATGATGATGAATGCTTGAAACGAGTAGAAACTACAATTTGGGCAACTGGTGCAAACTATATTTGTCTCAAAGGAGGTGTTTGGATTCCAATATCTAGAATTCAAGAAATCAAATTTTAGTCAATAGAATAAGGGGTTTTTGTGCCACTGAATTTCTATTTCTCTTTTGGAAATGCAAGAATAAATGCGAACTCGTTAGCAGTTAAGTCCGTTTCATTTTGTAGATTTGATGTTGAAAGTGGCAAGGCTTTGCAGTTTTCAATTAATTTCAATAGATGAAACGGATTTTTCTTTTTTTTACATGCATTTTCTTCGTGTTGAATTTGACCGCTCAAGAAGCGATTCAATGGGAATTCAATTACAACGACAATACAAATCAAGTTGAAATTGTTGCAAATATAAAAGATGGTTGGCATTTATACAGTCAACATATCAAAAATGATGTAGGTCCAATTCCAACTTCAATCACTTTCAAATCTTCTGATGATTTTCAATTGATTGGCGCCGTTGCCGAGCCGAAGCCCATTCAAAAATACGATGAAAATTTTGAAGCAACTTTAGACTTTTTTGAGCACAAAGTGGTTTTTTCACAAAAAGTTAAAGCCAATAAAGCGAGTGTTTTAGAAGGTTCAGTCACTTTTATGGTTTGCAATGAAACCATGTGTTTACCGCCTGTGGACAAAACATTTAAAGTGTCAATTCCTAAAATTTAATAAACAATCATAGCATGATGCATTTAAAATTAAGACCAATTATATTGCTTTTCGTAAGCATCTTTTTTCTAGGAAATAGTGCACTAGCGCAACCTAGTTGGAAAGATAAAATGACTTTAGATTATTCAGTTTCCAAGGACGGTGATTGTAAAGCGGTAATCAAATTCAAAGCGAAATTGATTCCTGGCTTTCATGTTTTTTCTGTTTCACATGATCCTGCAAAAGCAGATTTTACGGGAACGCCAACTACAATAGAAGTTGAAGCTTCAAAAAATTACAAACTAATCGGTAAACTTTCCGAATCCAAAAAGCCAACGGTTCACAAAGATGAATTTGGTACTTCTCTGTATTTTGAAAACGCAGTAGATTTTTTGCAGAAAGTAGAAGTTTTGACCGACAAAGCGTTTGTAATGGATGTGCGACTTACGGGACAAATTTGCGATGAAATGGGTTGCGTTTTTGTAAACAAAGATTTCAAAGTTGAATTCAAAAATTACAAACCATGTTCAATCACGGAAGACCCTGAAGAGAATTTAAATCAAGCAGTTTCCAATATCGATACAGCTAAAAACGCTGCGAAAAGCGCTGCGAAAAAAAACAACAAAAAATCAACTGCGGATGAAATCAATGGATCCAAATTGAATAAAAAGAAAGCTGATTCATTTTGGATTACTTTCTTAAAAGGCTTTGGTGGAGGATTAATCGCCTTGTTGACACCTTGCGTTTTCCCAATGATTCCAATGACAGTGACATTTTTCACGAAACAATCAGGTTCACGCCGCAAAGGAATAATGAACGTTCTGCTTTATGGCGTTTCAATCATTTTGATTTATGTAACAATAGGTCTGGTAATTACAGCAATCATGGGGCCATCTGGTTTGAATGATTTGTCAACCAATGTTTGGATGAATCTTCTATTCTTCTCCATTTTCATGATTTTCGCCTTCTCTTTTTTAGGTGCTTTTGAAATCAGAATGCCCAGTAAATGGGTTAATAAAGCCGATGGAAATGCAGATAAAGGTGGATTAATTGGAATTTTCTTCATGGCTTTTACTTTAAGTTTGGTTTCATTTTCGTGCACAGGACCAATTATTGGAACGCTTTTAGTTGAATCTTCTACAAGCGGAAGCATGATGGGACCGGCAATCGGAATGATTGGTTTTTCTTCAGCTTTGGCAATTCCATTTACATTGTTTGCGATTTTCCCAGGATGGTTAAATTCATTGCCACAATCTGGCGGATGGTTAAACTCCGTGAAAGTAGTTTTAGGATTATTAGAATTGGCACTTGCACTGAAATTCTTGTCCGGAATCGATTTGGCTTACCATTGGGGCGTTTTGACAAGAGAAATTTTCATCGCTATTTGGATTGTCATTTTCTTTGTCATTGGATTTTATCTACTCGGAAAACTCAAATTTTCGCACGATTCAAATGTGGAAAGATTGACCGTTACGCGCTTTATGTTTGCTTTATTTGCGTTCGTTTTCGCGGTTTATTTAGTTCCAGGAATGTGGGGCGCACCGCTGAAATTAATTGATGGTGTAGCGCCTCCAAGATCTCATTCTGAGGATAATTTTAGATTTGTTCGCGGCGAATCGTATGGTGGAGGAACTGCTATTGCAGATCCAATTTTCCAAGAATACAGAAAAGACATGCACGAAATCGATGGAGATTTATTGGTTTTCCATGATTTAGACAAAGCGCAAGAATACGCCAAAAAGGTGAATAAACCAGTTTTATTAGACTTTACAGGTTACAATTGTCCAAATTGTCGTAGAACTGAATCAACCGTTTGGACAGATACAAAAATCAGTTCCATTTTGAAAAATGATATGGTGATTGTTTCGCTATATGTGGATGACAAAGCGAAATTACCAAAATCTGAATGGAAATTCTCCAAAGCTTTGGACAGTGAAATGAGAACGGTTGGAAATAAATGGGGCGATTATCAAATTCGCAAGTACAACCAATTGTCGCAGCCCTTGTATGTATTGACAGATCCTGAAGGGAACGATTTGACCGAGCCAATGGGATACGAATCTAACATTGATGTTTACAAATCCTTTTTAGAAAATGGATTGAAGAAATATAAGAAATAGATTCTGAAGAATAATCAAATTTCTGAAACAAAAAAACGGAAGCAAATCAATCGCTTCCGTTTTTTTATGGGTAAAATTTTAGTTTAATTTTCAGCTCTTTGCTCCCAAATCGGCAACAATTGAGCCAATGTGTCAACCGCTTTTTGCATGTCTTGAACGCTCACATATTCATGTTTGGAATGAATCGCCATTTCACCAGTAAAGATATTTGGGCAAGGCAATCCCATGAATGAAAGGCGCGAACCATCTGTTCCACCGCGAATAATTGTTGGTTTTGGCGTGATTCCCGCTTTTTCCATCGCTTCAATGGCATAATCCGTTACAAAAGGAACATCTTGAATGATTTCCTTCATGTTGCGGTATTGCTCTGTCACCTGACAAGTATAAGTCGCTCCGGGAAATTGCGCAATGGTCGCTTTCATAAAATCTTCCAGACGAGTTTCATATTCCACCAATTTGGAAGTAATATGATCACGAATAATAAAAGTGACTGTCGCTTCTTCCAAACCACCATTAAACGAAGTTGGATGCACGAATCCTTCTCTTCCAGAAGTCGTCTCTGGCGTCCAAGAATCTGTTGGCAGTGAATTTATAAATGCAGAAGCAACTTTCATCGCATGGACCATTTTTCCTTTCGCATAACCTGGATGTGCGCTCACACCTGTGATGTGAAAACTCATTGCATCAGCTGAAAAAGATTCGTCTTCAATCGCGCCTAATTCTCCGCTGTCCATCGTATAACCATAGTCAGCGTTTAATTTTCCCATGTCTAAATGTTCCACACCTCGACCAACTTCTTCGTCAGGTGTAAACAATATGCGCACATCACCATGAATAACTTCAGGATGGTTCACCAAATAATGCGCAAAATCCATTATGATTGCAATTCCAGCTTTATCGTCAGATCCCAACAAAGTCAATCCGCTCGCAGTGACGATATCGTCACCAATTTTTTCTTTCAAGTATTTGTGTCTTTCCGACGTAATAATTTGGTCATTATCATCTGGCAAAACGATCGGCGAACCGTCCCAATTTCTGTGAACAATTGGTTTTACATTCGTTCCGCTACAATCTGGCGCCGTGTCCATGTGCGAACAAAGGCAAATAGTTGGAACATTTTTTTTAGATGAATTACTCGGAACCGTCGCGAAAACATAGCCCCATTCGTCCATTTCCGCGTCTTTAATGCCCATTTCCAACAATTCTTCCACCAAGATTTTCGCCAAATCTTTTTGCTTCATCGACGAAGGAAAAGAAGGCGAAACAGGGTCAGCAGTTGTATCAATTTGAACGTATTTCAAGAAGCGTTCTTCAACGGTGTATTTATAATTCATGTGATTTCGATTTTGGGAATAAAGATAGGGAAATGTTGGGAGATATTGAATCTCCTCATAAATTAGAATTTTCAACCCAAAAAAAAGACCAGCCTAAGCCAGTCTTTTCAAAATTCTATTTAAAAATCAATTAGATAATTTCGATTGCAGCGAAATGAAATTTACTTTCGATTTCAGCATTTTCGTCTGAGTCAGAACCGTGAACGGCGTTGCGGGCTTTTGATTCAGCGTAATATTTACGGATTGTACCTTCTGCAGCGTCAGCTGGGTCAGTAGCACCAATTAACGTGCGGAAATCAGCCATTGCGTTTTCTTTTTCCAAGATTGCAGCAACGATTGGTCCAGAAGTCATGTATTCAACTAATTCACCGTAAAATGGTCTTTCAGCGTGAACTTCGTAGAATTTTTGTGCTTGCTCTGTTGTCAATTGTGTCAATTTCATCGCTTTGATTTCAAAACCAGCTGCGATAATCATGTCGATAATTTTTCCTGTGTGCTTGTTCTCAAGTGCATCAGGTTTTAACATTGTAAATGTTCTATTTGTTGCCATTTTCTTTTTTCTAAATTGGGTGCAAAGATATGTTTTTTAGATTGAAGTCGGAAGTGATTGGGGGAAAGACTTGTTAATTTAATTGAAAAAAGATGTTAGGATGTTAAGATATTAGGATTTTAAGACTCTTGATTTTCTTAAAAATTTTAGAATAACCTCAACTTGCGTAGCAAAAAGGATAATTGAGTCTTAAAGTTGCTTAGCAACGCCTCTTAATATCCTAATATCTTAAAGCGAAGCGGGTCTTTTTCATAGTTACCGTTTTACTCCTTTATAAATTTCTGGTGAAAATATTGATTGTCTCTTTGTACAGCTATAGTATAAACACCTCTTTCTAATTGTTTTATATCTATTTCTTGTTGATTTTGTAGTGAGTTCATTTGAAAACGCTTTTTACCAACATTGTCTAAAATTACAATTTGCGCTGATGAATTTCCTGAAGGAATATTAACTTTTAGAATCGAATTTGCTGGATTTGGATAAACTTCTAATTTTTGATGATTTAATTCTATCTCTGAATTCCCTGCAAAGCTTTCTGTTACCACAAATTGTCCCATCATTCCTGCATCTTCATGCATCAAAATATGGCAATGAAACATATATGGAACCATTGGATCCGCAAAATCTTCGAATTTAGTGATGAATTTCAAAGAATCTCCGGGTGGAACTAAAATCACATCTTTTCTTCCGCTTTCTGATGGGGTAGGCATCACAGTTTCATTTCTATTCAGCAAAAAGAATTGAACATCATGAATGTGAAACGGGTGCGCCACCATGGTTTCGTTCACCAATTTCCAAATTTCAACATTGTTTAATGGAACGTTATAATCAATGCGCATCATGTTAAATAAACTCTCATTGAAATAAAATGGACCATCCATCACCATCATTCTGTCAGCCGTAAAGCGAATTGTTCGCGTGATATTAGCATCTTGATCTAAATAAGGAATATTGTTTTCAAGTGATGCTGGAATCGTTGTTACAGGATTTAAAGTTGGAGCAACAACATTAATTTGAAAAATATCAAAATCAATTCCATTCAAAGGACTATCCATTGGAGGACCGCTTGGCATCGGCATTGTTGGTCCACCTTGAATCCCCATCGTTAATTGCGATGCGTAACTCATTAATTTCAAGGATTGTCCGCTCAAATTGCTCAAATCAATCAATATTTCAGCGCGTTCTCCTGGAGAAAGTAAAATGCGTGTGGTTTGATATGGCGAATTTAATAAACCTCCGTCTGAACCAATTTGATGGAATGGGAAATCATTCGTGAAGCCAAACAAAAAAGAGCGTTCGCCAGAAGCATTTAATAATCGCATTCTCACAATTTGCGCTGGAAAATCGCCAAAGACAGAAAACCCATTGTTTGCTTTTGCTCCATTGACCAAAATCGTGCTGTCTTGCATTCCCAGGGGCAATGCTTGATTTAAGGAATCATATTGTTGACATTGAACGATAATTGGAAAATCATCGACGCCATAAGTTCTCGGTAAATTTAGTGACCTTTCAGTTGAATCACGAACAATAATCAATCCCGCTGCGCCTTTGATAGCTTGTGCAGCAGTTTTCATGTGCCAATGTGGATGATACCAATAAGTTGAAGCATGATCCAATATTGTAAAAGTTGGCTGCCAGATTTCACCTGCTAAAATTGGCGTATGCGGCCCACCATCCCACATTGCTGGTACATGCAATCCATGCCAATGGACGGTTGTTGTATCATCGATAGAATTTGTCACCTCAAAATTTACAACTTGTCCTTTGTTTAAAATAATCGTCGGACCTAAATAAGCAAATTGATTATATCCGAAAGTTTTCGATTTCGGACCAGTAGGGAACAGTTGCACACTGTCATTGTGCATATTAAGCGCAATATTTGTTCCCGAAAGTGTATCAGGAATCACAAGCTGCGTTTGACCATATGTGATTCCTGCAAATAAGATTGTACAAATTAACCAAGTAATTTTTTTCATTTATCAGAAATAAGCAATTAATCTAGAATGAATTTTTCAGTTCCTATTTCACCATTAGCTTGGATTTTTAAGAAATAAATTCCTTTTGAATAATTGGAAATGTTGTATTCAAAATTATTGATTCCTGTTGCAATATTTTTGCTTTCGTTTGAATAAATTTTTCCGTCAAGGCCAACTATTGAAATTGTAATAACTTCATTTTTTGCTGATAAAATTTCAAGATTAAATTTGTTTTGAGCTGGATTTGGGGTAATCAATGTTGAATTGATAAAAGTCACATTTTCTTGAATTCCTGCTACAGAACCTGTAAAAGCCAAGTCATCAAGCCATAAATAGTCATTGTTCGTTGGCATTGAACCACTTGCTTTCATGAAAATAATACAACTGTCAGGAATTTCTGAACTTGTGTAAGTAAAAGGAATGGTGAATGTCCCCCAACTCATTTGCATTCCACTTAGTGCTTTGTATGCGCTTGCAACGATATCGCGTTGGTTGGTCATGCTGTTCCATTTTGTTAATTTAACATCAATTGATCCTTGAGACGAACCATAAAT